>Ga0110931_1000561_pt1 | contig 14084 bp, 21 predicted proteins | sample 4_EtaG_FD_79333 | JGI IMG/M metagenome (GOLD analysis project Ga0110931, IMG submission 79333) | Marine viral communities from the Subarctic Pacific Ocean - 4_ETSP_OMZ_AT15127 metaG (version 2) (version 2) | ecosystem: Environmental > Aquatic > Marine > Oceanic | place: Pacific Ocean | collected... | reverse complement strand
TTCGAAGGGCAGGCCACCACCGAAGGCATTAGCTTCAACCGCGGAGACGGCCCGCAGTTGCTTCGCTCGGGCGACGGCGAAGCCACCGGCATGAAGTGGCTATTGGAAAAGGAAGATTGCTTGGTAGTCGCAACAGGTGAAGGCTATTGCCGCGACTGACCTGAGCGGTGGTCACTCAAGGAGCGGCGGGATAAAAGCAGTTATTCAGCCGCTAGTTCAGCAAAGTGGCCCGCTTAATCCAGGGTGTACTTAAACCACCGCTGCTTTAAGCGGCAACCAGCCTCTTTACTTTAAGCTCTTTGCGATGCTGTTCGGCATGCCAAAGCTCGTATTGGGACTGCTGGTTCAACCAGCTTTCCGCAGAGGTATCAAACGCGATAGAAAGCCGCACCGCCATTTCAGGGCTAATACCGGCCTTGCCGTTCAGCACAGCACTGAGCGTTTTGCGACTTACGCCGAGCGCTTCCGCAGCGGCTGTAACAGTAAGACCAAGGGGCTCCAAGCAAAGCTCGCGTAATACTTCACCAGGATGGGGAGGGTTGTGCATCAGCATTGGCGGTACCTCAGTGGTAATCTTCATAATTCACTATCTCGGCATCTCCGTCCTCGAACCGGAACGTCACGCGCCAGTTACCACTAACCGTGACTGACCAGATTCCAGAGCGCTTACCTGAGAGTTCGTGCAAGCGAAGACCTGGCAAGTCCATATCGTTGGCATCTGACGCTGCATTAAGTCGACCAAGAATAAGCCGAAGCCTCTTTGCATGCGCAGCCTGAATCCCTGCAGTGCTGCCGGATTTGAAGAATTTTGCCAAGCCTTTGTGTTTGAAGCTTCGGATCATCTATAAAATGTACCCTGCAACGTATCAGGTGTCAAAAACATGGTGCAAATCAAAAAGAGTCGATAAACGTGCTATGTCCCTACCGTTGATAACACAATTAGGTTAAAGACTACTCGCCCGCCACTTCAGTAAAGTGGCCCGCTTTATCCAGGGTGTATTCGCCAAAATCCCGCGCCAGGTAAAGCGAGCCCGAGTAGACGCGCAGGGCCTCTTGGCGGATCTCCTCAATGGAAGGCGAGGCAAGAGGGTGGGGCTGGTAACGGGGGCTAAAGTGCGTCAGCACCAGATTGGGAAGCTCTGCCGTTTCGGCAAACGCGGCGACCAGCTTGGCGTAGCTATGCCCGACATCACCAGCCTTCTGGGCCATCTCTTCGGTGTAGGTGGCTTCATGCACCAGCACCTGTGCCCCCGCGCACGCTTCATTCAACAAGTCAGGCTGGTCATTGTCCCCAGCTATCACCACTTTTCTCGGCTTGTGCTTGAAGATCAAGAACTCATGGCTTTTTAACCGCTCACCCTCAAACTCAACATCAAACCCTTGCTTCAACTGCCCCCACAACGGCCCTCTTGGAATCCCATTTTGCGCTAGTTTATCCACATCCAAGGCAGCGTCGACCCTTGTCTCCGTAAACCCATAAGCGTAGGACGGCGCCCGGTGTGAAAGCCTGAACGTGGTAACGGCAACGCTCTCAAACTCAACGCTGGGCAGCTCGTCCGAGTCGATAAACTCCAAAGCGAAGGGTAAACATAGCTGCGTGACCTCACAGGTGGCCTCCAACCATGCCTTGATGCCTGCGGGCGCCACAATGGTCAGTGGCGCTTTTCGGCCACCCATTCCCGCACTCGCCAGTATGCCAGGCAGCCCATAGCAGTGGTCGCCGTGCACGTGGGTAATCAAGATGGCTTTCAGCGAATGGAAAGACAGTTTCGTGTGCAAAACCTGATGCTGGGTGCCCTCACCACAATCGATCAGGTACCAGCCCTTCCCCTTGCTCTCTCGCAAAGCGACGCCGGAGACGTTTCTGGTTTTGGTGGGTACGCCGGCGGAGGTGCCGAGGAAGAGTAAATTCATATCTTGTTCTTGCGCTCGCTTATGCACTCGCTTTGAGGGTAAGGATGCAGATTTCAAATCTGCTAAATGAAAACAGTAGTGCTTATACAATGACTAGGCATACATTAATACAGTCAAGGCTTACCTACATCCGCCAAACTGAGCTGACGCCATGTGTGGCTAAAGCATTAGCGAACCTAACTCAGAGGGCACGCGCAATAGGCGCTAGCTTGCTAGCGTCCTAATTGGCAGGATTGTTAGCTCGCTACGGCTGTGTGTCATAGGTCAACACACCTTCTGGTATTTGGAACCAGTCTTGCTTTTCACTGACCCAAACGTGAATGGTGGGGTTGATATCGCTTGTATCTGAAAGCGTGGAAGGCTTCAACATTAGGTGATGAGGATTGCTTGGATTGTAATGGTAGATGTGGTTAGCGCACACGGGGCAGAACTTAGCTGAGCTTGTATTCCCACTCGCAGCAATCCTGCTCCACTCATTCATTTCTCCGCTTATATCAATGGCGTCTGAATCTATCATTGCAGTAATGCTAAAAGCACTCGTCGAAAGCTTTTGACATTGCTTGCAGTGACATGCGGCGACAGCAATCGGGGGTTTAGAAAGCTTGTAGGTGATATGTCCGCATAGACATGAGCCGGTAATTGGATACTTCACTTGTAATGAGCCTCTATCTTTTATACAGGTAATGGCCCAAGCAGGGGCATACTTGCATTGTCAGCGCAGCGAAGAAAAATATGTCCGCTACTTTGGATTGTCAGACGGTACTTTATGGCGAACGCTTAGAGAACCAAGCATGAACAAAACCTGCCTGGTAAAATTGAACTGGTGAGTCAAAACCGCCACGCCTGATGATGGCTTTAACATCGTCGGGAGGGAGTATTGCGACATCTTTCGCCCATGCTGAATGGGTCTTTTCTATAGCACCAGAAGAAACGTTTGCAGCGTGCAGCATGGCTACCCATGTCTGAAGCAATGCTCTGTATTCATATGAACCAACCTCTGACGAGAGGTCTGCGCTCACCAGAATTCCTCCAGGGTGCAGCCTAGCCGCGATAGCACGGAAAAAGTTCGAGCGTGCCTCAGTATCAATAATGAATTGCGAAACCATAAAACATGTAGCTGCGTCATGAAGCTCAACATCTGGCAAAGATTCCAGATAGCCCTCATGGAACATACAACGAGAACTAAACCCTTCTTTCTCAGCTCTTAGACGGCATTCATCGAGCATCGCACCAGAAGGCTCGACGGCGGTGAAGCTCCAGTTTGGGAATTTATTAGCTAAATAGGAAAGCTCTGCGCCCGTGCCTAAGCCGACGCAAAGTATACGGGCCTCGCGTGGCAAGTCCGACAATATCCATTCAAGCTGAAAATGAAGTCCTTCATGGACTGGCGCAAGCTTCTTTTGCCGCTGTTCATAGCCAGAAGCCTGTTGGTCAAAAATAGCCTTAAGTTCGTCTTGGTTCATGCAGATATCCGATTCTGTCTAATACTTCAAATAACCGGTGCAAATGTAGCGCAGCGAAATTTGCATCTGGACTTCCCCCAATAAAATGGACACGCCCCATCAGTTGATTCCTTCGAACTCTAGCGGAGTCCGGTAACCAAGGCCACTGTGCAGCCGTTGGGTATTATAAAAACCCTCAATATAGGCTTTTATATGTTTCCGTAATTGGCGCATCGTCACGAAGCTGGTGGCGTGCAGCAATTCTCCCTTGAGGGTCTTGAAGAACGATTCAACCTCGGCATTGTCGGTACACTGACCAGGTCGGTTCATGCTGTGTTTTACTTGGTACTGCTTCAGTGTCGACGCCGGTGCTATAAGTCCGTAAATCATCAAAATAGATTGTCCCCCCGACCCGCATGACCTTTCCTTGTTGGTGACCAAACCACAAGAGATCGCGCCATGCTAAGCCGAGAGGACTTTCTCATGATAAAGCAACTTCACCAGCGAGGCGCCCATCTCGTGGACATTGCGCACCAGATTGGCTGTTGTGAACGCACCGTGCGGCGCCATCTAGCCCGTGAGGAGGCGCCCACCGGGCGGCCGACCAAGCTGCGAGCAAGCAAGCTGGATCCCTTCAAACCCGTCATCGATCAGTTGCTGGCCGATAATGTCTGGAACGCCGAAGTGATCTTCCAACTGATCCGTGAACAGGGCTACACCGGTGGCAGCACCATGGTGCGACGCTATATCCAGCCCAAGCGGTCGTTGCGGCCCAGCAAGCAGACCGTCCGCTTCGAGACCCCGCCTGGTTTCCAGCTCCAACATGACTGGGGCGAGACCGAGACCGTTGTGGCTAGTCAGCGCTGCAAGGTCAATTTTGCGGTTAATACCTTGGGCTATTCGCGGCGGCTCCATGCCTGGGCGGCCCCTAGCCAAGATGCCGAGCATACCTACGAGGCGCTGGTACAGGCCTTCCGTTATTTTGGCGGCGTACCGCGCACCGTACTGGTCGATAATCAGAAGGCTGCTGTGCTCAAGCATGACCGGGACCACCGCGTGATCTTCAACGCTGGCTTCCTGCAACTGGCCAACCATTACAGCTTCGCGCCCAAGGCGTGCCGCCCGCAACGCCCGCGCACCAAGGGCAAGACCGAGCGCATGGTGGGCTACGTAAAGCAGCACTTCTTCCAGCGCTATCGGGCGTTCGAGAGCTACGCCCACTTGAACCAGCTGCTCCGCTGTGGCTGGAGCGCGTGGCCGATCAGCGGCCACTGCGGCAGTTCCGGCAAATCCCGCTGGAGCGCTTTATGGCTGAAGCGACGGCCCTTCAGGGGCTACCGGCCACCGACTTCGATACCCGCTACCATGACCTTCGCCAGGTCGGCTGGGACGGCTACATCGAAGTCCGTGGCAACCGCTACAGCGTGCCCGACGGCTATTGCGGCCAGGCGGTGGTGATCCGGCTCAGCCTGGACGATGAGCTAACGGTGTACACCGCCGCCGGTGACACCATCGCCTATCACCGCCTACAGGCCCCGCAAGCAGGTTGGCACACCGTGCCGGAACATCATGCTGCCCTGTGGCAGCAGACGCTCTCCGTGCAGCAGCGTGACCTGAGCGTCTACGAGGAGGTGCTGTGATGGCCCTGGAACAGCTACTTGATCGCCTGAAGATGGAGCACCTTCAGGCGTCGCTCGACAGCCTCTGTGAGCACGCCAGTAAGCAAGACCTGAACTACCGCGAGTTCTTGGAACAGGCCCTGTTGCAGGAATGGGGCGGGCGTCATCAGAAGGGCCTGGAGTCCCGTCTGAAGCAGGCCCGACTGCCGTGGATCAAGACCCTGGAGCAGTTCGACTTTAGCTTCCAGCCCAGCATCGACCACAAGATCGTGCGTGAGCTGGCTGGCCTGAGCTTTGTCGAGCGTAGTGAAAATGTCGTGCTGCTCGGGCCGCCTGGCGTCGGGAAGACGCACCTCGCCGTGGCGTTGGCGGTGAAGGCGGCAGAAGCTGGCCACCGGGTGTTGTTCATGACGTTAGACCGGCTGGTCAGCACGCTGATGCGTGCCCGACAGGAAAACCGCCTGGATCGACAGCTCCAGCAACTGACGTACCCGAAGGTGCTGGTACTGGACGAGATGGGCTACCTGCCGATGACACGCGAAGAAGCCAGTCTGTTCTTCCGCTTGATCAACCGGCGTTACGAGCGGGCCAGTACGATCCTAACCTCGAACAAATCGTTCATGGACTGGGGCGAGATCTTTGGCGACCAGGTCATTGCCACGGCTATCTTGGATCGGCTACTGCATCACTCGACCACCCTGAACATCAAAGGCGAGAGCTATCGACTGAAGGACAAACGACGTGCTGGCTTAGTGACGACACCGACGACGAAGGAGGACACCACCTCAAACGAACCTGACGCTGTTCCGATAAAAGAGCACTGATAAAAACGGGACAATCTAGAGTGATGAAATGCGGACATCCTTCATTGACGTTGACATCAGCAGCGCTTGTGTCTTATGAGCTCGGTATTCGATGCCGCGATCCGTATGGAACAACAGACCAGAATCCGGCTTACGGCTTGTGAAGGCCTCCCGCAACGTTGCTCTGGCAAAGTTTGCTCTCAGACTCGCCCCCAAGCGCCAACTGATAATGCGGCGAGAGTACAGGTCCAACACTACCGCCAGGAACACGTACTTCTTGCCAAGCTTGATATACGTGACGTCACTGCTCCACTGCTGGTTTTCCGCAGTCGGTCTCGCTGCCTCAAGTCGATAATTTGGCAGGGCTTTCAGATCATTCCTGAGCTTCCTCAATCGGCGGTACACACGAGCAGAGCGGGCCTTCATGCCCCACTCCCGCATAATTTTCGCGACCCGATTCTCTCCGACCACCAGGCCTTCTCGGCGCAGCGTCTGGTAAACGCGAGGACTACCATAACGGCCTTTACTGTTGTCGTAGATCTTCCTGATCTTCAACAACAAGTCTGCCTTGTCAGTGGCTCTCTTGCTGAGCTCCCGGTTGGCCCAGGCATAGTATCCAGATCGCGACACCTTCAGATGTCTGCACAGCGCTTTTACACTGTAGTCTCGTCGGTGTTTCCAGATGAACCGGAACGCTTCCGTCGTTCCTCGGCCTGAAAACGTTGAAACTTTTTTAGAATGTCGTTTTCCTCCTGAAGCTCCGATATCCGGCGTTTCAGGCGGGCAACCTCATCCTGTTCCTGGATCTTCTTCTTGGCGTCTGCTGGCGCTTTCTTTACCCGTTTCATGGCGAACTTTCCCTCTCGGTATTCCTTACGCCAGCGTGACAGCATGAAAGGGTGAATATCCAGCGCTTCGGCGACGCTTTTCACACTCCGGTGGGCCTGGTGACTCCACTCCACCGCTTTGACCTTGAACTCAGTGCTGTACTGCTGAGTTTTCTTCCCCGTGATCATCTCCGGCATCGTATTTCTCCTCCTGAGGAGTTATCGATGCGTGTCCACTGAACTGGGGGAAGTCCAATCCGAGTTAATTTTTCTTGTTAGGTTTTGCCATAAAAATTGCGACTCGTTCCAACCCAGCGTCGCGATGGACTTCACCTTTGTGAAATTCTTCGCTCTCAATGGTGGCCAGAAGGTTACGGCGCTGAGGATAGCGTACAAATATGAAATGGTCCCAGTAATTAACTAGCATACACTCCTTGTCACTGCTGAATAACCCAAGGGGCTTTCCACCATAAACTGGATATGCGCCCCTTCGCAGCAATTCAAATCCCGCAATTTTGGAGTAGCGGTCATAGGCCTGTTTGCCGCTAATACCTTTAGTGACCTCGTAAGAATTATTATATTCGGCTTTCGGTTTATATTTATTCAAATTGTAAACAAAAAGAGGCTCGTCAAGATTTTGGGCTCTTGCTACTTTCATTTGATTCTCATCGGGCCAGACTGCGTCATTCTCAGCTTTCCATGTAGCTGTAGGGATTCCTTTGTCGGTGACACCTTTGAACAACCTAACAGCACTAGAGACAACCTTAACCATAGAAAAAAGCACTGATGGTTCTGGTTTGATTGCAAGGACGGTATGCTCAGCGCAAACCTGATCTAGAGCTTCATCGAAGGTCGAAAGAAACTTGAAAGCCGCTTGGGTGGATGGAAACTCATCGATGATAATTTCATCTATCCACATCCCTTCTCGTGCAACAGGGTCAGCCTTAACTCGAAACAGCCTTTTGCTGTTGAAGCTATTTTCACTCTCTTTCAAAAACTTACTATAGCCATTTAGATCTTTAACTGTCAGGTGGAAAACAAAAGCTACTTTTCTTATACCAGCCTCTTCTAAGGATTTACTGAATGACTCTTTATCAATTGAGAAGGGCATATTCATTTCGATTCCATACTCAAGCCTAGCAGTAATTATACGGAAGGCCCCATGACCTCAATAAACGTCTCGGCGCAGTCACTGAGGTTATGTAACCACCTCATTTGACTCTATCTCATTGATCCCCCTGAGAGCAAAGCAAACTTTGGCGGCATACCCAAAATTCGCGTGCCTGCCCTAACAACACTCATCTCATGGCAATGAGCATTTAGACGATGGCATATTACGGAACAGGCCTTGTTATCACAGTGAAAGAGTCGCTTCGATTTTATGGGTAAGCGTAACCAAGCTGAGCAAGGTTAAAGCTAACTGAGAGGCCGCTGTTGGTGTTCGAAATGTTTGGCGATCGCGAAGCTGATAAGCAATATTAGTGGCACGAAGCATTCATTAAGGCTTGTAGCGTGTCAACGTAATACCGCAAGCGATGAGGCCTGAAGAAACAAACCGCCATACGCCGAAGCCTTCTTTCAGAATGATGGTAGAAATCAGTGCGGCGAACAATACGCTGGTTTCTCGTAAAGCCGAGACCATGCCAAGAGGGGCGTAGGCCATGGCCCAGATAACGATCCAATACGCACCGACCTGCATTCCACCGCCTACAACCGCGGGTGCCAAATTGCTGGATATAACTCTTTTTATCTCCTTGGCTTTCCATATCAGGGCAATAGCAAACGTCAGCAAGCCGTTACCGAGGGTCAATAAAACCGCAAAGCCGAGCACTGAGCCAGCTTGTCGTGCACCTAGGCCGCCCACCAGAGTATAGGAAGCAATAAAAGCACCTGTGCCGAGTGCAAGGAGAATAGCACGGGGATTTTTGGTAATACCGGTGCTGGTATCAAAGGCTAACGACATCACGCCCACCCCAAGAAACAGCACGCCGAGCAACGGGAGAAACCCCAACATCTCGCCAGCGAATGCGGCTGCGCCAAGGGTAACAAGTAATGGCGCCGATCCACGCGCTATGGGATAGACCTGGCCGAAATCGCCATAGTGGTAAGCCATGGGCAGGCAAAAGTGATATGCGGTATGAATCAAGATGGCCAAGCCAAGCAGCGGCCAACTGGCAGGATCGGGGAGCGCCACGAAAGGCAAGGCGAGTGCAGAAACGAGACTGCCCAACAGGGTGATCACCGCCAGGACGGCGATCCTATCACCACTTACTTTAACGATCGCGTTCCAGCTGGCGTTAAAGATGGCAGCGAGCAGTACAACCATTGTTATTTCTAGGCTCATGTCATCGTATCCTTGAGCGGCAGGATGCTACGTTAAGAAAAACTAGTTTTCCCAGCATAGTCCAAATTCCTATACACGCATGTGGCCACACTCGCCAGTATGCCCGGCAGCCCATAGCAGTGGTCGCCGTGCACGTGGGTAATTAAGATGGCTTTCAGCGAATGGAACGACAGTTTCGTGTGCAAAACCTGATGCTGGGTGCCCTCACCACAATCGATCAGGTACCAGCCCTTCCCCTTGCTCTCGCGCAACGCGACCCCGGCGACGTTTCTTTGCTTGGTGGGGACACCGGCGGAGGTGCCTAGGAAGAGTAAATTCATAGTTTGCTCGTGATCTCTCTTGCAACCTCATTGGCCGTTGCACTCATGAACAACAAGTCATCTGTGGATTCTGACGTGATGACGGAGAAGCCAAGACTTGAATATAAAGAACGAGCAGCATGGTTATCTCGATAGACGCGCAGCGTCACCGTCGACGCGCCTGTTGTTTCTCTGGACTTTGCTATCAGCTTTTCGCAAAGCAATCGGCCTGCGCCATTCCCTCTCGCCTCAGGCGAAATAATAATCCTGCCGATATGCACAGCGCCCTGCTTTCCAGGCCAGAACTGCCCAAAACCAATGCAGTGGTTATCGATATCGGCTAAACAATAGCTTGAGCAACCTTCTACGGCGAGTACCTCAGGCAAATTGGCTGCTGCAAAGGGAAACGGCACGGATGGCCCCGCCCAGCGAGAACAGGCTTTACCATCAGTGATCCAAGACGCGATGGTGTCGTAATCGGTTTGTTCTGGTGCTCGTAGAGTTGTTTTCATATGGTTAACGCCATTCAGCACGCGCGGCTTTGTAATGGAGGAGAAGCCGCAACGTAAACGCCATCGCCGTGCTTGGCCTTGTTAGCTAAAGACGGCATGCCACTATACCCAGACATCATTTTCTGCCTGGAGCTCTCCGCCAGAGTCTCCGGTATTCACCACTCCTCGGGGCTCAATTAGAAGAACATGACACTCACTTTCAGCGAAGGGTCTATGTTCCCCCCCCCCTTTGGGCACTACATATATTTCGCCCTCGGATAGATGAGCAGTGCCGCCTCGGAGTTCGATGCCCATTGCACCTTTGACAACCAGAAAAACCTCGTCCGTATCTTTATGGTCATGCCACACAAAATCGCCCTGAAACTTTGCCAGTTTGAGCTGATAATCGTTCATTTCAGCGACCACACGTGGCGACCAGTACTCAGAAAACTTTCTGAATTTTTCGGCTAAATTAACTACGTTTGACTGCATTGGTATGCCCCCTGTTGTCTCGCTAACATTGCGCTCAGTCGCGGCGGGCCGCATTACGAACCGCCGTCGGCTGGAGCGCATGGTTAGAAGGCGGCTCGCCAAACCATTGGTGAAAAGCGTGCGGCAAGCGCTCTTCCGTTATCCCTCGCGCCAAGAATATCTCAAACACGAAGCGTCTAATGATTTCAGGGTACTCTACCGCTTGCTCGAGCGAGAGCGCTTGGAAGGCAGACATATCAGCCATGCCATGGACGTACAAAGGGCCAGGCAATTCAATTGATTCATGCGAGGAAACGAAATGCATGAGTGCATTCCTGTGATTCTTGAGATCCAGGAATCGCTTCACGTTCGCGGTTGACTCATCCAATCGAACTCCCAGCACATTTTCAGGCCATTTCTTGATCTTCGCATCCAATGAACGACGTCTCTCGATATCCTTCAACACCCGATCTCTGTGAGTCCGAAACCCGTCCTCTTCGACAACCACGCGGAAGAACGCATTGATGAACGTCTCCACCACCGACACCGCAAGGAAAAGTGCAAGTGCGAGCTCCTGCTTCTGCACCCGATCAGGCTCGTCCGTAGGCACTCGTCTTATCTGTCGCTGTAGGCATTCGTAGTAGTGCCATATCAAGGAATGCGGGCTTGCTAGTGTCCGTGTATCTGACATGCTCTCCCCCTTTTAACGTCCGCGTAATAGGCGCGAGCTTGCGAGCGTCCTAATTTACGCGTTTGTTAGCACTTTTATTCACCACCGAACTGGAGCATTTCTTCACTAGAATAGGTTTTCATTTGATAGCTCCACATTGGGCGACCAGGGTAACCATGGTCATTTAAATGTTCCTGAATCTTTACAGTAAACTCTTCATTACTCCAAGGGTGATAGCTAGGGTAGCCTTGATTACCTGGATACATAAAGGCAATGAACATCCTACTTTTCACCTCCAAAACCTCAAGATCATACCCATCTTTCAAATCATCAGGGTAATGCCCTCTTAGATAGGTATCTAGAACCTCCTGAGCATCACCTACTTCAATTCTTTCTTGGACTTGCTTAGTTATCGTAATCCCCATGAACACCATTGGTGTTGCAACGGCTATAATCGCCAAAAGCCCAGACAAGCTAATTCCAATTTTTTTCCATTGCTGTAGGCTTAATTTCGCTGCTATGGCAAAGATTATACTTGCGATTACTGAAGCCAAAATACTATAGCCGAAACCATCTAAATCCACTTCGTCCATCCTTGTAGTGTTAACAGTGCATCTACTCCCCGCTGCAAAACCTCAATCATTGGGATTTTGCAGCCAACCCATTTGACTCTACCCCATTGATTCTTATGAAAGAAAAGCCAATTTTGGCAGCATAGCCAGAATTCGTGTGCCTTCTCGTTTTGCCGGTCTCAATCATCACACCAGCGCCACGCGCTCCAACCACTCGCCCAACCACTGCTGCCTTAGCCCGCGCTGCTGGTCGAGTAGTAGCGTTAGATACGGCTGTAGCGGATGTGCGGCGGGTAGTTGGTCGCGATGGCGTTGCAGGCGTGGGCGGTGTTCGAGTTGATTGGCAGGGTCGTGGAAGGTGGTGGCCTGCTCGGTGAGCGATTCCAGCGACGGGAGTAGAAGGTGAGAGGCGCCGCTGGAAAGTGCGATGCCGAGGCCTTCGACATCAAAGTCGCCTGCGTAGAAGTGTGGCTTTTGGGTCGCATTCCAGGCGCTGGCGAGTTGCTTGAAAGCGCCGCCGTAGTGGCTGTCGCCGCGGTACACCACCAATGGCTGTGGGTGGTCGCCTAGCGCGGGGATTTGCGGTGAAAAGGAGTAAAAGCTGTCCAGGTTTTCTACCTGGATAAGCACGTCGCACTGGTCAAGGTTTATGTCTCGCCAGTCGACATCATGCATGGAGCGCGGCTGGGCCGACAGCCAAGCGGGTGGGCTGGCAGGCGTGTTCACCAGCACCCGCTGGGCGCGCGGGCCTTCGCGGTTGGCTTTATCTTCATTGACCCCCTGCTCCGCTTGCGCCGCACTCGTCAAGCCGCTTTGCCATTGCCCAATGGTAGTCAGCCGTTGGCTTTCGAGCGCGGCATTCACCTGCTGGATAAGGGCGCGGTCAAAACGCAGGGATTGATGGTTAACCATTGAGCCAAGCTCAATGTGTTGCTCATCACACCAGTGAAGGAAGTCCGTTACCCACTGCTGGCTGCGCTTCTTGTCGACCCATGACTGCTTGCGCAGTTGGCGGTCCACGTCGCCTAGCTTGCTGTAGACCTTGGCCGTGAGTGTCTGGTCATTCATCGTTACACCGCCAGGCCTAACGAAACATCGCGGATCAGCCTCACATCATTGAAGGCGCTCGCCCGCTCTTCCTGCTGATGAAGATGAAACGCGCGCTGCTCGCTGTGCGGCAGGCCCTGGTGCTCGGCGATGACCTGGAACAGCCAGATTTCTGGAGGCCACTGCAGCTCGCTTTGGTTCAGGTAGTCCAGGGCGCTGATGGGGGCTTGCTCGGCTCGGTCCACCACGTTGAGGTAGAAGGTTTCGACGTCATCCTTGAGGGCCTGCTGGCGGGCGGCGAAGAGCGTGTCTTCGACGTGTTCCGCCGGGCGTGCCGCGGTGACCGACTGGGCGGAACGTAACGGCGTGGGCACATTTTCCAGCAGCGCGCTGAGGGTGGGCATGTCCTGGGCGCGGTCCAGCGCCACGGCCCCGGCGGCGGTGAGGGGTGCTGCGTGATTGAACAGCGCGGGCACCTCGCTGCGGCGGGCGTAGTTGCCGGGGGTGAAACCGGGGTGTTCGCGCAGGAAGGCGGCCATGCCTGAGACCAGGCGGCTGCGTGCCTGCATGCGGCGAAAACGCGCCATCAACTCGATCAGGCGGTGCTGTACTTCACGCAGGCTGGTGTAGTGCTGGCTGAGCTGCTGCTGCAGCTGGCTGATCAACACCTTGCGCAGCGTGCCGTCACTGCCCACCAGTTCGATCAACTCGTCAAAGTCGATCAGCGCCAGCCCATCGAGCAGGCGGACCACCTGCTTTTGCGCGCGGTCGTTTTCGCGCACCTTGTCATTGAGCTGGCTGACAAATCCAAAGTCGCTGTTGAGCCGCTGCCACAGGCTGTCGATGGCATCGGCAAAGCGGCCGTTCATGTCATCTACCGCCTGGCGCAGGCGCAACAGTTGCTGCTCCTGCTGCCAGTAGTCGCCGCGGCTGCTGGAATCGCGATAGCTCTGGATCAGACTGCGGATCAGCTCCAGCGCCTCGGCCACGTCGGCGTTGACGTGGCGCCGGGCTTCATCGGCCACCATCTCAGCGATCAGTTCGCGGACTTTGGGGGTCAGCTTTAGGCCGCCCTGCTCGTCAGGATGCCAGACTATCCGTGCGCTTAGCAGCTTGCGCAGCGCGGTATGACTCAGTCCTTCCAGGGGGACTTGGTCGTTGGTGTAGCCCTGCATCAGCGCCTCGGCGTGGCGGCCCAACAGGGCCAGGCGCTCTACCCCGGTAGTGATCAGGCGGCTTTCCAGCCCCGGCGTTTCCGCATCGTTCACAGCAGCGCCTCCTGGGTATCCTCGCCCTCGTCGTCCACCGGCAGGTGCTCTTCATCGCGGATAAAGCGCACTAGTTCGAGCAGGTAGTCGACCTTGCCAGTGACCAGGAATACCTGGCGGTCGCCGTGAGGCTGCAGCAGGTAGCCGTGCTCTCTTAACCGCTTGAACACCTGCTTGACCTGGGCGTCCAACTGGTCGCTCTGGGAACCGAAGAAGCTGTCGGTAGCCAGGCGTTCAATACGTTCGCGCAGGCTGGGGTTATCCTCGCTTTTGGCCTGTAGCTCGCCGGGCTTGAGCACATCGCCGGGGGACAGCAC
>Ga0110931_1000560_pt1 | contig 14096 bp, 20 predicted proteins | sample 4_EtaG_FD_79333 | JGI IMG/M metagenome (GOLD analysis project Ga0110931, IMG submission 79333) | Marine viral communities from the Subarctic Pacific Ocean - 4_ETSP_OMZ_AT15127 metaG (version 2) (version 2) | ecosystem: Environmental > Aquatic > Marine > Oceanic | place: Pacific Ocean | collected... | reverse complement strand
CCACTAACTAATGTAGAGCAAAGCGTCTTTAGTTTAGAAGAAAGAATTCTATTATTGGAAAACATTGGCAACCACGCCAAGTTAATAGAAAAAGCCAATAAGAACCGATGAATAGTATTACCAATGCAAAACTACCTATAGGTTTAGTAGTTGCTGTTGTAGCCCAGGCAATGGGTATTGCTTTCTATATAAGTCAGTTACAGGCTGACTTGAGTGCAGCGCAACAAGCAGCCGAGGCAGCCTCAATTGAGGTTGCTGCACAAAATGAGCGCATACGTGAAGTCGAAACTGTACTAGCAGTCCTAAACGACCAATCTAAAATGATAATGGCTGAACACGGACAGTTCGCTGGCGCTATGCGTGAGATATGGGACGCTATTGAAGGGAGAGGTAGTGCGCCTGTTCCCGCAGCTACAGAAAGAGGGTACGGGTACGATTAATGGCTATTAAATATAGAGGGGAAACATTTGCTGGTTACAATAAACCAAAGCGGACAAGGGGCCATAAAAGAAAAAGTCACGCTGTATTGGCTAAGAGTGGGGAGACAGTAAAGTTAATACGATTTGGACAACAAGGCGTCTCTGGTGCAGGCAAGAGCCCAAAAACAACAAAGGGTAAAGCCAGGCGCAAATCGTTTAAGGCTCGCCACGCCAAAAACATTGCCAAAGGAAAGATGTCTGCTGCATACTGGGCCAACAAGGTTAAGTGGTAAAGGAAACACTAATGGGTAAAAACACTAAAGATGGATTATCAGCAGTCCTGGTAGTTTGGGTTTCAGCCTTTTTGACAATGGCTTTCTTGTTAGCTCCAGAGCAACGAGAACTACTAACTGGTGCTGGGATCAGCAATGCTTCAATGGTATTTATTTGGTTCTTTAAGAAGGCAAATAGTACCGACAATTAATCCATGTAGACAGCCTTATATCTAATCTGTTTTGCTACAGCAGTATCGGCATGACAGATTAGGAGAAATATATCGTGTCGCAATCCGATGGCGCTGCTTTGCAGAATTTAGCAGTTGACCCTAGCCTTCTTCAGGAGGCTCAATCTCAAGGCTTTACCGAGGCCGACATTCTAGGGCTTGTAGGCCCCACCGAGTCGGAACAACCCGTCGATGAGCCTGAAGATTCCCTCCCTGGAGCAGACGAAGGGCAAGATGCTGAAGAGTCTGAAGAGACAGATAGCACAGAAGAACCACAGGCAGAAGCCGAAGTTGCTGAACAGGAACCTGTTGAGGAACCGCAAGCTGAAGCCGCAGAGCGATCCGAGGCACCAGATGATCTGGCGTCAAGGATTGAGCAGTTAGAGCGTTTAACACGCCAGTATCAATCAGATAAGGATCGTGCGGATGCACGAGCTAAGTCTGCTGAATCTCGTGCCAAAGAACTCGAGACTGCACAACAAGAGGCTCAAAGAGAGCGATTGCTAGCAATGAGCAACGAGGAACTAGGTGTTTATTTGCGGGACGAAATGTCTCGCCCTAAAACTACCGACGAGCTTCAGCGAGAAGCTCAAGTTACTCAACTACAAGCACAAATGCAAGAGTTGCGTCCTCATTATGCAAATGATGAAGAGTGGTCAACTTCAATGTCTAACCTATCAACGGCACAAGAGTTAGAAGCTCTTAGGGTCGACTTGCTTACGAAAAGCATTCGTAGTCAAGTTGAGGCGGAACAGGCAGCTAGTGCGAACACTCGCACTGCCAAAGCTGCTAAGTCTGCTCCTGCTGTACCTGATAGTGGAGGTGAGGGTAGTCCTCCCCCAAGTTATGACAGTGTTGTAGATAGCTGGGTTGAATCTGGTGGAACTTCTGATGCCGAACTGAAGGCGCTAGTCGAGGCTGCGAAGCGTAGTGGGTCATTAGATCCTGCTCTTCTAGCTGAAGCCGAGCGTATTTTTAATTAGTTATAAGAGGTTAAACAAGTGGCAATAAACAGAGCTACAGACCTTTCCAACGCTTCCAATGACTTGTTATTGGCAAGTGTTATCACGGAAAGAGTTGCTACTGTAATGCGACCATTGGTTACGGTTAAGACCATTCCGCAAGGACGTAACCAAATAACCGCTAACACTTTCGGAACAGTTAGCATTGCTGCACTGACGGACGGTGTGGACTTGGCTGCGCCAAGCTCATTCACCCCAACTCAGTTCACGCTAACCGCTTCAGAGCGTGGCGCTATGGTTGTTATTACGGACAAAGCCCGACGGGAAACTGTCGGCAACGTTGAGTCAGATGCAGGACAAGAACTTGGTAACGCACTAGCTGAGGACTTTGACACTCAGTTGTTCGGCCAGTTTGACTCCTTTTCGACCAACGCATTAGGTTCATCGAGTACCGAAATATCACTGGTGTATGCCCTTTCAGGCTACTCCTTGCTGTACGGAAACTCGACACAGCCTGTGCCAGCAACAGGAAAAATTTCCTATGTTGGTCACACATTTACCATTGCTAAACTTCAGAGCTTGCTATCTGTGCCAGGAACTTCAAACATTCCTCCGAGCCTACAGGGAGCAGCCCTCGAAGCAGGTATTGGTCGAGGTAAATACCAGGTCGGCGTATTGTTCGACATGGGTATATACCATTCCCCGAAACTAACGGTTGCCTCTACTGCAGCTAAAGGTGCTATCTTTCACGAGCAAGCCCTTTATGTTGCCGAAGAAGCTCGCCCACGTATCGAGGAAGAAAGAAACGCTTCATTGCGAGCCACAGAATATGTGATCGTTCGTGACGACGGCGTTGGGATTCGTGAAAACGAGTGGGGATGCGAAATGCACTTTGATTCCGCAACTCCATCTGGAACAACCACACTTTAGTCATTAGGAGGCTAGTTATTATGTCTATCGGTGCTCCTTCCTACAGAGACTCCAACACGGAAACTCTGGCAGGAACTAAAACACTGACTTTTAACGATGCTCGCACACAGGTCTTGGACCCAGGTGGCGGGAATCGAAACGTAGTACTTCCTGCTGAAACCAACGGTATTGAAGTTTTTATTTCTAATACCGCAGACGCTTCAGAAAACCTAGTAGTTCAAGAAGATGGTGCATCAACTACGATTGTCACTATTTCTCAGGACGAAGACGCTGTTTTAACGTCGGATGGTTCTGGCTGGGTAGCAGTGCTATCTAAGGGCGCAACCTAAAAACTGCGTTCTTTTGGGGTGGGGGTTCTTCGGAGCCCCTGCCCCTTTACTTTTCCTGTAAACTATTGATGCACAAAGAGAGGAAGTGTTATGTCAATTCTGGTTACTGGAAGTGCTGGTTTTCTTGCCAGCCATCTAATTCCACTTTTAGAAGAGCAAGAGCACATTGTTCATGGTGTCGATATTAAGAATAATAAAAAGGACGACCTGTCGAAACTTGCTGCTGCTACAAGAATTGCCAAAGGATTAAAAGGCCCAGAACTACTATTTCATTTAGCGGGTGTGGGAAGTGATTCAGAGCAAGGTGCACTTGCATCAGAGTCAGCAGAAAATAACTTACTGGCTTATGTCAATATATTACAGGCTGGTATAGAGCATGGCTTAAAGCATGTATGTCTTGTAAGTGATATCGCAGCGTATGGAACAAACACTCGCAGCAGAGATGAAAACGCTGCTTTATTTCCACACAGTGTGTATGGGTGCATGAAGGCAGCAATGGAACATGTGACTGCTGCTATCTGTGGTGACAACCGCATTACCTACACTATTTGTCGTATACACGATATTTATGGGCCCGGGTTTAGTCTTACTTCCCCGGGTACTACGCAAATAAATGAATGGATACGACGAGTTTCTAAAGGGGAATCATTAATCGTCACTAATGAGGGCCACCAATTAAGGCAACCAACTTATGTGACTGACGCAGTTACCGGTATTGCTAACATAGCGCTTCACCCTCTAGCTAGAAATAAAGTTTTGAACATAGGGCATAACCACGCTTATAGGATGATAGATGTAGCGAGGCTAATTGGCTTGCACTGTGGCGGGAAGGGTTACGAACTAGAGTATGCAGAAGGGTCTGCCCGTGAGATAATTGATACACGGGTAATGCACAACCAGGTAGAGCAAGTTTTTAAGCACCATTGTCGAACAACCTTTAATGTAGGTTTAGAGCAAACTTGGGATTGGATAAAAGAGTTTCATGGGAATACTAATAACCCCGTCAAGCAAAGGACGGCACAAAAAGCCAAAGTCTGATTATGTCCCTAAAGGGGGCAAATTAGATAAGTTGATCGAGGACAATGCTGCTCCGAGTTTTTTTGTGCGTAGCCACGACCCTGCTAAGGCAAAGCCTACACAAATACAGCGCACTAAGGTAAATGGAAAAACTGTAATTGCTGCTACACACTGGAACGACTCTAAATCCCATGAACAAGAAGCAGCAGATATATTTGCTGCGAAAAGAGAGCAAATAACTTCTCGTATGGATAAGGGGCTAGCCTTCCATGAGAGGGTTGAAGAAGGACGGTTGGAGTTCGACCAGGGAGAGGCTAGTAGCTTCAAGGACACAAGGGCTCACAAACAAGCTCCAAAGCCTAAAAAGGTGGCGTCTGATGATTGACCAAAAGTTAAAAGCAAAGTTAGTACGTGACGCTGTTAAGGCGGGTGGGGGAATTATACGCACAACAAAACCCATTGAAACTGTGTGGCTTTTAGATAAAGACCGACTAGCAACCTCACAGGTACCAAGGGAGTCTGCTCAATATATGGTTGAAAGGGGGTACGCTCATTGGCCTGAGCCTAACGAAATTAATCTGGAGACAGGAGAGTTTTTAGACGGGCGATCCAGGGATGACTCAGCAAAGTTAAGGGCGGGTGAAGCTTTACTTGCTGCGGAACAACAAAAAGCAAAAAAACAAGTTAAAACAGATGAGGCTGAAGAGAAAAAGCCAATTCCGTTTCCAGGTATAGACCCAGATTCACACGACAGTGGCCCCGTAAATCCTGGTGTGCCAATGAAGCGCATAGAAGAAGTAGAAGCCAAACTGGAAGAACTTGGGATGCGTGTTGACAGCAAACTTGATTTAATAATGCAGGCGTTAAATTCACCGTCTGAGCGAGATTAATGGCAGTTACAAGAGAAGCTATACGTGGAGAGGTGCTGAAGCGGATTCGTGGCGGCATAACAGGTACAGCAACAGGTGGAACTACAACTACTTGTGTTGTAGCTAATGATGTGCGGTTTGATGATGGAGGAGGATCTATTCTTGACAACACGTTATATGAAGGCGACTACATAAGATTTACTAGTGGTAATGAAGATGGAACCATCGCCTTGATTTCTGACTTCACGCCAAATGGTGGGACTTTAACCTTAAAACCTACGCTATCTAACGCTATCGCAAATACAAACACTTTTGAGATCCACAGGCGACTACATCCGAATGAGTTAGACGATTGTATTAGTCGTGCTTTAAGGGCTATGTACTATGTAGACTTCTATCCATTGTCCTTAGTTAGTGACCCTGACATGGAAACAAGTGGTGTGTCTGGTTGGACTAATAGTAATGCAACTCCAACTAAAGACACGGATGCAGCAGACAATGTAGATGCGTTAGGTGGTGCTCAATCACTACAGGTAGTTACCTCTTCTACAAACGGATATAGCTATGTAGCTACTGTTGATGTGCAGTCAGAGTCAGCTTATAGCCTTTGGGTTATGGCTAAAGCAGATGGAGCTTTTACGGCTAGTGTAATCGCTTACGACCAAACTAATAGTGCAGCTATTGATTCTAAAACGTGGGCCCATAGGGATTGGGGTATTGTTGAGTTTGGGTTTCAAACGCCAAGTAATTGCGATCAGGTCAGCATCAGGCTTGGCGCTCAAGAAACCAGTGCTACAGTTCATTTTGACAACCTTATAGTTCAGCGTAATGCTCGGCACAGCTACGAGCTACCTTCTTGGTTAGCAAACCCTGAAGCAGACATTATTGATATTGTTCGCTATAGCGGCACTACTCCATTTAATTTAACTAGTTCATCTGTGCAAGACGACTCCCAGCTTGTATATAGCCCAACTGCTGCCAACCCAGCATCGGTTGTGTTGGACACTGGGACTTCTGGTAGGCCTGTGTTTGTTAAAGCGGTTCGGCCTTTCCTCGCTGAGAACGGTGCCCTATCTACTGACGCTACAACTACAGATGCTAATTTTGAATGGGTGTGCGCTAGGGCAGTTATTAATGCCTTCAAATTATTAAAAGATCAAGCTCCTGGTAGTGAAACCAGGGAATGGGAAAACCTGTACGCACAAGCCACCCGGGAGGCTCGTCGTCAAAATAGACGTTGGGATCCGAGGGGTGCTAACGCTGGTGGCAAAAAGCCCGAGGTACGCTAATGCCCCCTCGCAAAGCAACCTGGGATGTTAAGATAAATGGTGTCGGATATCAATTAGCAAATGCCGGGCCTGTAACGCCCGATGGTGGTGTAAGGCCCTCTTATGGGGAGCAATCTATTGAGTACCCTGCTGCTCGTCAGGCTAGCGGAACTCAAAGCTATGGAAACTGGCCAGCACAAGTGGAAGCCGTCTGGCTGGTTACGGATGCGTCTGAGGGTTTCGGCCAGAAAGTATTTGATAGCGCCAATGGTCGCTATTATTACGGTTTTGCAGACACTCGCATCCCTGGACAAGTCACTCTTCCGCCCCAAGTAAACTCTACAGCAGTTACCGCTGAAGTTCGTATTTTCGATCACTTTGAGCGCACGATTAGTGGTACAGATACATTGTTTCTGTGTGCTGGTCGATACGTTAAATACCTTACAGATCCTACCAGTCCCGATGCTAACTCCAAGGATTTAGGAACTGGTGTCAATGCAAACAGCGCCGCAACTTTCCAAGGAGGACACCACACACCATTAACATTTGTGGCACAACAAATGGCGACTGGTGTCCCGCAGCCGTACTACACCTACGACGGTAGTTCAAACACAGGGACTTGGGCGCTAGATTCCAGGGATAGTACTGTAGCGCCACGAGATTGTGTCTTTTCGGACAATGGCTCCTTTACCGTTGACAATGCAGCTCCAATAGCACTGACTTTAAGTAGTCTCAATGCCTCACAAGATAAGGTTTATGTAACAGGGACACAGCCATTTGAGGGCATCAAGGTAGATATCAACGCTGATAATAACGATGCCACCACATTAACCGTAAAGTATTACAACGGTAGTGCCTACACAGCGGTATCAAGCCTGAGTGATGGAACTTCGGATAGTAGTAAATCTTTTAAGCAGGACGGCAGTATTACCTGGACGCTACCTACTGACTGGGTTCCTGACACTATTACAGATAGTTCTGATTCGACAGTGACAAGTAACGGGTACCACGTTGAACTAACCTGGAATAACAACTTTGACAGTGATGTGACTACCACGGATATAGATTTAATACAGCGTGACACTGCTTTATTCTTTGAAGTCCATAACGAGAAGCTATTTAGAATTAGTAAGGAGTCTGATGGGTTTAAGTTAAGCACCAGTGTTGACGGGGCTCTAACTGCTACCTGGGTAACCGTTGCAACAGTTACAGACCTTAGCAACCCCATAACGAACATGAAATCTTCTGGTAACAGGCTTTACATTACCAGTGAAAAAGGGCTACATGTTCTTGCTGGCGACGGAGCCTCTATTTCCAATGAGGTGTGGCCTCACCCACGAGACTTTAGGGACGCTAACAATGGTATCGGTGGATCTGCATGGCGAGGACAATTTTGGTCGCCGTCAAGATTCGGTTTGTATGCTTTTAGTGAAAATAACGGTTACATTGTTATTAACACTAGGGTAAACCCTGCTGCGTTATTAGAAAACGATAGCCCAATCGCAGGAAAAGTAACTTGTTTTGCCGGAGACGACTTCTTCGGTTACGCAATTGTTCGCAACGAAGAGGATTCAAAGTCCTATTTACTGAGTTACAACTTTGACAATGACTCTTGGCATACCTTAGTTGATTTAGGCGACATTACATCCAGGCAGATGTGGGTATCTGATGTGGGCCATGCCAGTAACCCATTATTATATTTTGCTGCTGGCGACGACATTAGGTATGTGGTACTCCCAAGGCACTCACCTAACCCATTACAGGATTCTAATTGTCGCTTTGATACAAGCTCTACTAACGTTGGTCAAATCTACTTGGGTCGATTTAATGCAGCTTTTGAATACGAAATTAAAGCGTTCCTTACAGGTAAGGTTATGGCTGACAGTATGTCATCTACTGAAACCCTTACTTACGAGTACCGTGTTGTAGATGGCGGGACCTGGAATTCCCTCAGCTCCTTCCAGGTTAGCCCTGTTGGAACAGCTAACTTTGGCACGACGGTTGTTGCTAGGTGGATTGAGGTGCGAGCCACTTTAGCTTCCGGGTCTACGTCGACGACTCCTGTCCTTCGCAGTGTTTACACTTCGTTTAACATTAGGTTTCCCTTTAAAAGAACCTTCAACGTTGCAGTAAGGTTACGGGAACTAGGCTCAGAAAACCAAGGTCGTATAAATCAAGTTGGCAAAATAGCTACATTCAAAGATACTTTAAAGACAGCAATGTCCAGTTCATCTCCAATCGAGTTTATTCCGTTGGATAAAACTGAGTCTTTAGAAGTAATTGCTGTGGATTACCGTGTGTTTTCCATTAATAACACGGCGAGTAAATCGCCAGAATATATAGGATACTGCGAATTTATAGAGCATCAGGCTACAGTGAGAGGTACTCATGCAAGATTGAGTGCTTACACACACGCTGCATTAGCGGCATATACGCATGAGGAGCTACAGACGCTTTAGGTAGGAGTTTATGAGTACATCAACAGAAGGAATCGCACTTACAAAACCAGCAACGACTGAGACTTATGATGTCTCTATTGTTAATGCAAACTCTGATCTTATAGCTAATTTGCTGTTTGGTGGAGATAAGGGGGCAGATGCTAGTAGCGCAACAGCTCTCGTTGTAGGCGATGGCAGTGTATTTGACGTAACTGGGACAACGACTATTACCAGTATTGACGCTGCAAAGAACTATGCAGGTCGTGTAGTCCTGTTGCAATTTGATGGTGCGCTTACATTTACAAATAACACTACAACCTTAAAGTTACCTGGCAACGCAAATATAACTACTGCTGCTGGGGATCTAGCGTTAATGGTTTCTGAAGGCAGTGATAACTGGCGTTGCGCTGTGTACACCAAGTATTCGGGCGCTGCGGTGAAGATAGCGGATGAAAGTGTTGACTCGGATGCTTTTGTGGACGGCAGTATTGATGCAGCGCACATAGCTTCAAATGCAGTGACCACTGCAAAGATTAACGCAGATGCGGTGACAGCGGCCAAGATCGCCGACGACGTTATTGATTCTGAACATATCGTTGATGGGTCAATCGACACCGCACATATAGCAGACAACCAGGTAACGCTTGGCAAGTTATCCGATGGGACACAAGGAGGCATAATCTACTACGGAGGTAGCGGTGCCCCTACTGAGCTGGCAGCTGGTAGCAGTGGCTACTTTCTTAAAACGCAAGGTGGGTCAGCTAACCCTGTTTGGGCAGCAGTAACCTCTATCTCACAGGCGAACCAAGCTGCTATTGAAGGCGAAACAAATGAGGATACTTATATCCCGCCTGATTTGATAAAACATAGTCCTGGTGTTGCTAAGTTTTTCGCAAAGTTTAATTATAGTGGAACTGTGCAGGGGACAGCCTATAATACAACCAGTATTGCCGATAACGGTACAGGTGACTTAACAGTGACAATCGCAACAGACTTTAGTAGCGTCAACTGGGTAGCAGGATACACCACTGAAACTGCGTACACCAGATCGACAAATATTGAAAATGGTGGGCAAGCCGCTGGTACACTCCAGATAAGAACAACGGATAACAACGGGACTGCCTCCGATGGGAATTTCGCCCATGTGTTCGGACTAGGAGATCAATAATGGCTGATAAACGCATTGTCTACACTAATCCATCCACTTCTAATGTGGTTGTAGTAAACCCAACAGCGGCTAGGCTAGAGGGTGAATCAGACGATGATTACGCCAATAGAGTTGCAGGTCTGGTCGTACCTAATGGAGTGGCTCATTCAGTAGTAAACTTTGACTCATTACCAGCCGACAGAAACTTTCGTAATGACTGGGCTATATCAGGCGGATCCGTGAGCGTAGATATGGCTGCTGCAAGAACTACGCACATGAACAACATCCGCACAGCCCGTGATAAGAAGCTAGAAGAACTAGATGTAACTTTCATGAGGGCTGTTGAGGCTGCTGATAGTGACGCTCAGGCTTCTGCCGCAACAGCAAAACAAGCCTTGCGAGATATACCAGCGACGTTTGATCTTTCAGGCTTTGATAACTCAGCTGATCTTTACGCTGCATGGCCTGACGGGTTACCGAGACCCGCAGAAGGCTAACACCTAGTGGTGCAGAGATGAATCGAAAGCACCGATCACATGCCTATAGTCCCGCTGGCAACCTGCTTCCGCCGGAAGTGTTAATAAAGATACTAGAAAATGATATGATCCATTTAGAGGAACGAGTTGGTCGTATTGAAAAACTCGTTTGGGCGGGGAACTGTGGTGTTATTGCTGTGCTAGTCTCTGTCGTGTTGCAGATGCTGGGTATGGGGCTATGAAATGCTTCGTAAATTTATGTGTCGATTACAATTACATGACTGGTTTTTAGTAATAGATTCTGGCGGTCACGCTTTAATTTGCTGCTGGTGCGGAAAGCACCATAAGCAGTATCGTAATTGGAAGGATGAATAGGAGTTAGTAAATGGCTAAAGGTATTGTAGTTGTTGATGCGGGGCATGGCGGAAAAGACCCGGGGGCTTTAGGTCACGGACTTAGAGAAGCAGACGTGAACCTGGGTGTTGCTTTGGAAATGCGTCGTAGGCTTATGGCCCGTGATTACACTGTTTTATTAACCCGTATGAAAGATGAGTTCATCCCCTTGGGTGAGCGTCAGGTTACAGGGCAAATGGCAGACTGCTTTGTTTCTATTCATTGTAATGCTTTCAATGGGGCAGCTCATGGGCAGGAGGTGTGGTATCAAAAGGGGGACCCTACAAGTAAGGCCTTTGCTTCTATTCTTAATAGGTACATGGTTGGGCAGTTTCCAGCTATACGTGATAGGGGATTAAAGGAAGGAAGCCCAGAAAACTACACAGACTGGTATACATTTGATTCGGGTAAAGCTGACTGCTTAGTCGAGTTAGGTTTTATAGATAACGTAAAAGACGCCAAGTTTTTAGAAGGAAAATACTGGAATGATTGGGCCCTGGCTTTAACAAATGCGATAGACCAGTATGTTTCTGGGCAAGCTCCCACTGACACAGTTCCATTACCAGTAGAAAATAAGTCGGTCAATATTCCGCAAGGGCAACCGCAAAACAGCTCTGAATACGACCGTATGATTAAGTATGAAGCAATGGTGCAGCGTGTGTTAAATCATGTATTACCGCATCGTCATTTACTTCCTGCTGATGCTCAGAAATTACTACGTCGTGACGAAATAGAATTCGTTTATGATCGTGGGCATATTAGTGAGGAAGAACGAGACCGCTTAATTACTGAAGAAGGCCTGTAATGATGCGGGCCAATGGATTCGGCCCGTATCAAGAGGCAGACTTAGGCACGAGGTATTGCTTTTTGTGCGGAAAGGAAATTGAAAACTTCCCTCCGTTTCTTGTGGAGATGACCTCAGCATCCATCAATGACGATGATAATGCCTTCGTTGGGGCTCCATACCACCCGGAATGTTATATAGAGAAGAGCTCAATCGGATTCCACTACGAGGAATCTGGACATATCGACGAAGCCTAAACCTTCTCTGCTCTCCGGCGTACTATCTGCACTTCCATTAAGTCTGTCGGCCCATACCTTCGGTCTGTTGTGAATTCAAACTTGGAGTCGTCTACCCCTAATGCATCCTGGAGTGCGTCCCCGAGACATTTAACAGCGTTGTCCACGTCTGATCGTCTGTACGTTGAGCGCTGCCAGACTATAAAGATACGCAGGTACGATTCTCGTTTAGGCATTGGAACGGGGATAGTCCATTCGGCGTTTTTCTTTATGGCGGATTCTACTATCTTTTTTACCTCGACTATTTGAGCTTTGTACTCTTTCGTTCTGGCCAAGGCGCAACGACTACCTTTGCGTATTAAGATCAGACGTGCGTTACCCGACAGGGGTTTGCCAGGAATTATGAACTCTAGCGCTTCGCTCATGAGTCTGGTTCCCTTCAACTGTGTAGCTAATAGTGACCATAATACCACCCCGCAGCACAGCATTGGGGTCAAGCTCTTTCATTAAGGTGGGAGTGAGGTCTATAACCCTGCCGTGCATCCGCCAGTCTGGGTGAGTGTCGCCCGCCCACATAGCATCAAGGCACAAACACTGAACCTCGCTACCATTATTGGCCCTGACCGTAATCCATTTGCCTAGTGGGGAATACCTCCCTTTTCTGTCCTCCCACATGACTCGGTGCAATGCACAGGACTGTTGCCAATCATGGCCTACTGGATAACGCAATTCACCCCAACGTTCCCGTAGCCTGGCGGTCTCCTCCCAAGGGTAATAGGCATTACCTACATGAGTGGCTAGTCCGTATTTCTCGTGATACGTCAGGCCGTCTGGAGCTGTCCACACGATCCAACCTAGCACCATAGCCATTAACCAACCCATAACTTAGTAGCCTCGCTCCTCTCGTAGGCGCTCCATTGCTCGTTTTGAATAAGCACGTTGTCTTTCGGTAGTGTGTTGTCCTACCCTCCTAAGCCACTTCTTGTTTTCAACGTCCTGCCTTTTAGATGCTTCACTCATAGAAAAAGCTACCTGAGTCGAAGTTATCTCCTTTTCCACAGCATCATGAACTAGCCCTATTTCCTTGCGCTCCTTTAAGGATAAAGACATTGTTGCCTCAATTTGCTTATCAATTTCCTTGAACTCTTCCCGGGTCGGTAGTTTGTGTTTGGGCAATTCATCCTCGTTTTATTAGCTTAATACCACTTGCTAGGGTGGGATTCTTGTTGCTCGTAAATATAGCAATCATCGCACAGCGTGTCGTCTTTGTAGAACCCTTGATCCTCAACAGTGTTGTGTCGGGCCAACTCTTCTCCGCAGCTATCACAATAGCTTTTCTTGTTTTTGTCGGGCATTGCTACGACCACTTTTCTTACCTTCCTTGTTTTGTTGTGGGGGCTTTTGACTTAATTCATCAGCCCTACTTGCGGCGTACCCGGACAACGATATGTGGTATTTACTTTCATCACCAAACACCTTTACTGAGTGGGTGAGAATTTCATCTAACCTATCTAAGTTCTCTGCTTTTCTCACCTGCCCAACAGCTTGCTCAAATCTGGAGGCAGGATCGTCACCTATTGTAAGTTCTCCGCTGTCTTGCGGGTTATCCTGGCTATACATAGAGCTAGCCCCAGTTGCAATCAAGATGCCACCTACATAGGCTCGCTTTTGCGCCATTTTTTGAATTGTATTCTTAATATCAAATGGGTCAGCCCTACGGTATTTACGCTCTTTACTGTTGCAAGATCCTGCGCTCTCAATATGGACTATCGACTCTTGTGTTCCCGCTCTACGGATATTGCAGTTGTACTCATAATCTATAAAGGGCGGGTCATGAGTAACGGTTTTATCAGCAACCGACAATTCCACATCTAAGTTGAATAGCCTGGCCAGTAGCTCGGCACCAGGCTTTAGTAGCGTGGGCTTATCTGATCCAGGCCATGCCTTACCTATGTGAGTTCCATCCTCAAAGTGCTGAGAAGTGAACTCCCGCAGCCTGCCAGTTAACGACTGTGCCCCCTTTAAGTCTAATTCTTGTATCGGTCTTTCGATAATTGCTGTTTCTTCTGCCATTAAATTTCCTCTCTAAGGCCCCTAGAAGCCCCATTCTGGGACGTTTCCCCTATATTTGATGTATGGCTACCCTCATTTGGATAAACTTCCTCAAACCAGCTCGTTACTTTCTCGGGTACCCACCATACAAGGCCGTACCCATCATGCTCTGCTGGTGGCAATGATTGCCCAAACCGTCTGCGGTCATAAAACCACTGCCTTGATTTTCCACAACCCTCTGCAACCTGGGTTATAGACTTATAAACTTTTATAT
>Ga0110931_1000559_pt1 | contig 14102 bp, 5 predicted proteins | sample 4_EtaG_FD_79333 | JGI IMG/M metagenome (GOLD analysis project Ga0110931, IMG submission 79333) | Marine viral communities from the Subarctic Pacific Ocean - 4_ETSP_OMZ_AT15127 metaG (version 2) (version 2) | ecosystem: Environmental > Aquatic > Marine > Oceanic | place: Pacific Ocean | collected... | reverse complement strand
TATATATCTAAATCTATATAACAAAAAGAAATCTTGTCAGGTAGCTCATCTTCCTTCATCTCTCTAACATCTACCTTTGATATCTTATCTGGAAGACATGTATCAAACTGATCAAATCTTTCTATAAAGTTATCTAAGCTTGAAGAAAGGTCTCCATCCCCGCAATGGCCATGAGCATTTGAATCCTTGTCCGAAGTTCCTAATATACCCTCAAAACTGTCGAATACCCAGAACTCTTTATGTGGACAAAAGAGATCTATAAAGCTCTTAATGACAATAGATGTCTGCCCATAGGAACATCCTACTTCTACTATATCCCCATCTTTATCATTACATAAAAAAGAAGTGTTCCAGAGGTGCTTTAGTATAAGAGCTTTTCTTTCTATTGTTGTCATCTGAGGAAACGTGCATAGCTCTTCTATAAACTGCTTTAAGTCCATTATCCTTCTTCTTTGTTTGCATTATCTTTGGTACTATTAAAGAAGGGAAGTATTTTATTAAGAAACTTCTTTCTACCACTACATCCGCAACCTCCAATTCCGAACATTCTTTCTATCTTCTCTGGAGTAACGCCGAACTTTGTTAGAAATCCTTCTATTGCATCTCCAACACCATTGCCAGAATGTATAGCATGCTCTGAATCTATTCCATCTTCAGCAATTTCCGACATAAACTTATCTGCTAACTCGTCATCAGATAGATTATCAATATCCTCACTCATTTTGAGCCTCCTTCTTATAGCCGAATATTTTATTAAACCATTTTTTTCTCTTTGAACAACCACATCCCGATCCACCGATTATCTTTGATATTTTTTCCTCGCTTATTCCAAACTTAGATAGAACCTTTTCTATAGTATCTCCTAGACCCTCAGACTCCAAGGTCTCCCCTTGCGACTCTATCTCTTCTATTGCTTTGTCTGCTAACGCTCCAAGTTCTTCTTGTTCAGAGTTGCGCTTCTCGATATCAATAGGAGGCCCTGAAGCTAGTTGAGGCTGCTGTGAAAAATCAATACTATGAAGTTTCATCAGAGTCTGTTTTAATAAAGGTCTCTTTTTGCATTTACGGAACAAGTTCTCTGTTATTTTTTCTTGATAGAACAACTCATCGCATTCACATTTTTTGTCAGTCATCTTAATCTCCTAACTTTTAGTTACTGTAGCCCATATCGCAACCTGATTATCGCTGCCACCATTGCCTCCCTGACAACAGTCACAGTTCCACCATAGGCCACTCCTTACAAATTTCAACAGAAAGTTATCTCCAAATTCACTACCCGCACCAGTAGGACAGACTCCAGTTTGTAGGTTTAAGCCTAGGTCAGTACATTCAAACCCTTCGCCGGGACCATTCTCGTTTCCCGGAAGTATAAAGTGCTGGTCATCCCCATAAGGATCAATAGGACAATAACAATAATCGGCACCAATCTTTCCTGATATTGGCATAAAGTTTACAGTCAGCTTATAGTTGCAAATATTACAATCTTTCCAAACATTCGAATTTTGATAAAGATCTTGCTCTGCACCATGATCGCAACAGCATAAAGTTACTCCTATATTTTTACCCGAGCATCCTGCGTATCTGTCGTCATTGCCACAAAGCGTGCCAGAACCAGCATATTTCTCATAAGGGTGTGCAGCATTATCAACGAATTTATCATACCCCGGATCGCTGTTATAGCATGGTGTAGCGCCACAGCCTGCGTCACTAGTTAACTCCTCAAAATTACTTCTGCAAGCGGGAATCCCCATTCCTGTAGTTAGTTGTATTGTCTGGCTCCATGTGCTTGTTCTAGGGTTATCGCACCCTGAAAAGATAAAATCAACATCTAATGTTTCTCCTTCCATGAACGGACACGGACAACATCTGGGGATGCATGTTGAAACAGCGGGGTCATCAACGACCTCATTAAAAGCTATATTTTGAGATATTTTACATTTCTGAAGACATCCGCTTCTTTCAACCAAGTCTCCTTCCTGAAGATGCTTTTGGAGTCCACCACAAATGCAGCATTCATTTCCGCCGCTTGGTCCAATTATTACTGCCATAGTCTATATCCTTATTCTAAGTTATAAATTTCCTTACGGACACGCCACTTGATTTTCTACACCTGAGAATAGTCCACAAGAAGTGAATACCATGTCTTTTGTCGCAACAGTAAATCCGCTACTATCACAACATATATCATAAGCAAACGTGACTCTTTGAGGGCTTCCGGGATCATCAGCCGCAGCGGGACTGAGTTGTATCTCCACCCCACAAAGGCCATCAGTGACTACCTTTAGTCCACACCCGGCCTTGACTGATGTCACACTATCAGCGCCTACTTGGCTCCCGTCGCTAGTTTTGAACCTAAGGACCTTATCAATGTTCCAATCACATATACTACTTCCTGAGGTAACTGCTAGTCCGCTTCCAAATATCAGAGTCTCAAAAGTAGAGGTTCCTACGTTCGCACCAATGCAGTTGCCTACAGCAGCTATTTTTTGATCAATACCCTTTATTGTATACTCACAACCTTGACTGTTCCTAGTGACCATCAAGTTGTCTGCAAAATTTAGTTTTGCAAAATGCTCATACCCTGTAACAGTTATAGTTCTATTGCAAAATTCTATACTATCCTTTAGCTTAAGGTCTGACTCAAGGAAATAGTCGCAGTCGCTATCGTTTCTAAGCCTAATGCCCGTGCTGCATTGCAATGTGGCAACTGACACTAGCCCATCTGTCACACTTGTTTTTCCACAAACTTCTATGTCAGCCATCCTAAAATCTGAATCTATTTTATATTCACAGCTTGCAGAACCTTGTGTAACCTGCAATCCTGTTCCGAACACAAGTCTTCTAAAGTGTTTATCTGTAGCCACTAAAGGAGTGTTGCAATCGTCTTCATCTCTTAAGGTAACATCTAAATCAACAAAGATTCCGCAATTACTCTTCCTGACTTCTAAGCCTGTTCCAAAAACCAAAGTTTCCCAGTCATCGCGAGGAGCGAAGTTTCCTCCACATGAATCTGGATTTGTCCCCGATATAGTATAGTGACCTCTTAGGTAATAGTCACAATTCGCGATATGTTCTACTTTAAGTCCTGTTCCTACAGTTAGGTGCTTATAAAATATTTTGTCCAGATGTGTAGTCCCACAAGCTGCCGAAGAAATGGTCCGTTGAACATTTACGCTTTGGTCGTCTCCAAGAGTCAGTCCTGTCCCATATACACTGCACTGTCCCGGAATGTCTACACAACCAACAAATGTCGGAGCATCATCGTCACATACAGCTAAGTCCCTATGTTTTGGCATTTCCCCTGATACGAAAAGAACTTCACAGCCACCACTCTCTCCATAATGAAGATCAAACCCGACTTTGTCAAAGTGTATTGCCTCCCAGCGAGTGAAGCACTCTTCATCGGCAAGTTTGCTATAGGATGGCGGTCGATGACTTGTTTTCACTGGAGTTCTCACATAGAGCTCGTGAGCGGGTCCGGAACATGAATATGAACTTGGAACATTTCCCGTCTGCCATTTTAATCCAGTTCCAGCTATTATCGTACTGAGTGTTCCCGATACACATTCTCCCTCATCAAAACAGTCTGAAGCAAGTGATGCCTCACAAGTCCCACTGTTAAACATAGTTATTGACGAACCACCGCCAATAAGTGGGTAATATTTACAATCATTAACATCATAGAATGTAAAGAATTTTTGACCTGCAGCTATATCGGTGCCAAACACGGGATTGTTCACATATATAGATAAATCTGCTGCGCTGCCGCCACTGTTAAAGATTGGAACATCTGTCTCTATAAGACGGCAAAGACCAGAGGAATCAGTTGAAATCTTCCCTCCAGTAGCTTCTGCCATCCATATGTTAAAGTTCGTTGGAATAGTCCATACTCCACGCTCTTTGTCTAATCTCAAATCTATCGGGGCCACTGGCCAAGTTTGAGGCTTTCTCAACCAGTGATCTAAAAATTCATCCTTCAGGCCATCATTTGTAAAAGTACCCTGTCCAGCACTCTCTTCATCGTCGGCAGAGTTAGGGACTGGCTTTCCTTGTAGGTCGTATCCCCATGATTGCAAAAGTATCGGGCCCTTAGTTGCCATGACCCTCATGTCATCAGGAAAGTCTTTTCTCCCGCTAGAAGCTTTTGTAACTTCTCCATACTCAGAGAGAAGCATGGTATTAAGTATTCCTGTCCTTGGCATATCCCCAAAAGAAACTATACTTACATCATGATGATTCTCATCTGATTCTCCAGCATGATACTTCGGAGTGCCTGTTCCAGCAAACGGGTCTAAATAGTCTCTGTTGACTGCTGGCCGCTCCCATCCCGTAACAGGCGGACTAGGAGTTTTGGAGAATCCAGACGTACACGGTGGATCTCCAATCTGAATATATCTAGGAAGCTCCCCTGCTCCGCTCTTAGAAACAGGTCTATGAAAAGCATCGTCTGACACATAAGCAACCTTCTTGTAATATCCAGTATCGGTGGACAATGCCTGAGTCACGGTGTCGGTACTTCTAGCATCACTAACATCAAAGCCTGACTGGTTGCCTGACGTTGCCCTGTCTATTACGCCAACTTTTATGTTGTTCGGTGGTTTGGCAGCATTTGCTTTTTCAACTTGCTTGGCTATAGCCTCTGCATTCTTTATAGCTTTTTCAGCTTTTCTAAGTTTAGAATTAAGAAGCTGCATTCTTCTCTGTTCTTTAAAAAACTTAGTCCTCTGCTTGCTTAACTTTTTAATTCTATCTGAGTTTAACTTTGACATTCTACCAAAAGAAGGTGTGAAAGTAGCAAACTGGTATGTCGTTGTCGCTCCTCCCTCTCCAATGTTAACACTCATAGATGTTAGGTTTGGCCCATAGGCCCCGCTCATTGCTCCCATGGCTATGCCGGAATAAGGAGTATACGTGCCGGGAGTATTAACTAGGCTTAGTCCTGACATAAGGACTGTTGTAGATTGTAGTTCTGACCCGAGGCTTTTTGCAGGATAGCCCGGAAGCGTTAAGCTACCTCTTTCTCCCTCCTGCATGAATGTAACACCCTCTCGTGTCTTTTCAATGCCAGCCGCCTGCATCGTATCATAGCCGCCATATTCCCAAGGATTCAGCGCATCATCTGACTCAAATTTGACTGGTCCCGGTGGCCCTGCAACGTTCCAAGGTCCATATCTAACAACATTGCTTAACATGGGAACTGCGAAGCCACTTGGTATAAACCTATAAGCAGCAGCCTTGTACATGTGTCTTTGCATTGCTCCCATAGGGTCTCCGGAGACTACAATCTTTTTAGCCGGTCGCTGTGGGATTGGACATGCATTAAGTAGATCCTCGATTGCACTTCCTGATCCAGTAGTAGGAGGATTTGATATTTTTACAAGCGCCGTCGGAAAGCCATTGTATAGGTAGATCTTATCAGACTCTACTTCTGCTTTTAAGAATACACCTGACAAAGAATTGCCAGAAAATTCTACATATTCACCTCCAGTAAGCTCAAGACTAGAGCCCGATCCCGTAGGCTTAATGTACTTTACAAAACAAGAGATCTTGTTTGATTCATCTGTAAAGACATCCATTCCTGTGCTAGGATAAGGTAGCCCCAATATATTAGTAGTTCCTGAAGCTGGGTACGCTCCATCCGAGGTAGGGACATCTGAATACTGATTGGTTTGTGAGTCAGTATCAAACCCACTGCAAACCAATGGTAGTTGTACTAGGTATTGCTTACCATAATACTCATCAGCAAAGTTCTTGACAAAGTTCATCACCTTCTCGGCATCTTTACCGCTTTGTGCCGCACCTAATCCTTTAAGCATATTGCCTGTAGTTTCACCTATATTGTCGGCAATCTTTATGCCTATAGCTGGTTTGTTGGGATTAGTTCTGGCAACCTCTGTATTCCTAGGAATAGTGACGCTTCCTACCGCATCATAACTTTCTCTGAGAGCTTTTCCTAGGTCGGTTCCTCCTGAGGTGCTATTAAAGTCTACATATCCTCCAGCTCCTGTTGGGGCTCCAAGACTAAGAGAATAACTCAAATAGGGCTTAACACCACCAAGGGCAAATCTAAGCTCATCTTCTGACACATCTAAGAAATTTACGTTTGCGCCGTTGAGTTTGAGAGGGTACACTAGGCCTCCTTGAACCCCCCTAAAGTCCATTCTTATTTTGTAGCCACTACCGAAAGTTCCAGAAGCTAGAATTCTATTTCCAAAATAGTCATCGCCCCAGTATCTTGCTATATAAGAAGGGTCGTTCTCTTGCTGATACATAGTTTGAACTTTAGCACCATACAAGAACACTGACGTGGGCTCGTTCCTAAGTTCTCTACCAACGTCTTTTGCAGTTACGCCATCTGTAGTATCTACATATTGCTCTATTCTTCCTAAAGTTGGTTGTGTTGCTCTCTGTACGGCCCTTACTTTAATAACCTTTTGCTTGAGTGAAGTGACTATAAGTTCAATAAAATAGTCGCACCCTGCAAGATCTGCTACTTGGGTTATAATATCCATCAGAGATAGTGATGGCCCTGCAATTCTAAAATAAGACGATGTGAATGGAATCTCTGTTATATCGACAAAATACTTTGCGGTATATCCATTGCCTCCAAAATCGTCTATAATTGGTTGCGAGAAACCATCATTCTCCAGCAGTCCAAAACTATATCTATTTGGGTCTGACGCATCAGGGGCATGTCCCTTAAAAACAGCATGTCCATAAGGACTAAAATGGGCGTTTGCATATCCTGTAAGAAGGGAAGAAATTGACTCCTTAAGCCTGTTCCAAGGGATACCCGCTGTATTAACAGAGGCTGTTCCAAAACCACCAGCCGGAGAACCAAAGCTAGCTCCATTTATAAGCCCTTGAGGACAGTCTGAAGTTGCGCCTTCAAGATTGCCATACGCATTAATCAGATTATAAGTAGCTCCTACAGCGCCAGCATAATCAGAAGTTATAACTGTTAAGTTTTGAAGAAGAAACCTTGGGTCTGATATAACTACACTATATATAGGGTTGCCAGAAGAGCTTTTGCTTTCAGACCAAGACTGAACTACTCCAGCAAACTCGAAGTCTCCAAGCCTGAAGTATACTGGACCTCCGATTGCAGGCGTTTGAAATCCGGGGTCAGGATCAGTCCACAATAATGATTGACCGGGACGAGGGTAGTAGCGCTTGCTGCCTTCGCAATTGTCCTTAGCAATTTCAACAGTTATACTGCTCTCTTGCTCATTCCACCCGACACTCGAAGATACGGATATTACAGAACAACCAAGAAACATTGTCTGTTCAAATGGGCCTACGACTGTAGGGCTTAATTCTGGGCAAACTGTCATTTCAATCCTTTATGATCCAGTGCATGGCACATATATATAACTTATAGCTCTAGTATACCTAGCGTTTTTAGGGTCAAATGTCTCATTATCTTGAGTCTTGAAGAAGGAGTTGGTTGTTCCACCTTCTCCGGTGATACTACCTTCAAATGCGGTTGCAATAAAGTTGTAGCTATCCTTAACGTCCCCTATGCTAATAGAACCTGTTCCTGCTTCGTCATGGACCTGCCAGAGCCCTCCAGTTGCAACAGCTGCTGACTCACTTGCTATTCCGTCTTCTCCAGAGGCTCTAGGTACAAAGGTGGCTTCTATATTCAGGTCCTGAGTAAGTGCGCTCTTTGTTCCTATATCTTGAAGCAATGGCCCTGCTGCTCTTCCTAATATAGTTAAAGCGGCATGAACAGGAATCTGTCTGGCCCTACTTAGGCTTATTGATTCAGACAATGCCCCCGGATTCAAATTACTTGGTCTATTGTCATATGTAAAGGTATAGGAAGCTGTTCCCTCTGCTATATTATAGCTAACATTGCTAGAAACAGGTTTCTTTTTCAGTGGTAAAACAGACTTTAGGTGAAGTTCTTTACTTATACCTCCTCCGCTATATAGTGTCTCAGCCCTCTTATAAAATAGATCATTAGCCTGTGCTGCATTCATATACCCAGAAACATTATCAAATGCTGTGGTTCCCTCATAAAAAGGCACCAGCAAGGAAGCTGCATCTGGTCCAGTTCCAGTTCCAGCAGTTACCATCCCACTGGCTGCGTTATCTGGAGCTTGACCACTGACATTTTGGGAGAATGAAGTCCATCCTTGAAGGTCTCCCTGCACAGTTATTGTGCCTAGTCCATTAGCTAATTCCGAACCAGCTTCAACACTAAAGGTATCATATACTGCAAAGTTGCCCGGACGACCAGAGGCAGCAACTTCTTCAGTTCCGGGACCCCCAGTAGGTATAGCTATGATAGTGTCTGTTATTGAAGCCGTGCCATCTTCTTGATTAGAAGTAAGAGTTCTATTGGTAACATAAAAAAGACTATTGTCGGAGTCTACATTATACATACCTTTTGTTGCTATCGCTGGAGGCATTCTGCCAGCAGCACTCTGTACATAGCCTATAGCTGAGGTGAATGCAGAATTATAATCAGCGGGGCACTGACCGCTTCTAGGGCCATGTATCCCTTTAGCATTAATATTCCTGCTAATTTGAACTACTGGGGCAGCTCTCTCTGAACCATACTTGTATGGTTGATTTATAGTCTCAAGACTGAACTCTGTAGAAGCACTTTCAAGGTTCGAGGCAAAGCTTAAATAGTCTGAACTTCCTGTTATAGAGGATGCTGGGAAAACAAGTTCAACATCATACTTTATAAATGTTGTAAAATTATTTTCACTACTTATACTGAAAGACTCTATCAGTGGCTTTCCGCAAACAACTGTCTTGTTGCATTCAGGAGTTGTGCCTTTGAACTCAATTTTAAAATCTTGATAGTCTTTACTGAAAGCATTTACAAGTGCTTCTTTTTGTGTAAAAAGCTCTGGAGCTCCAGCTAGAATACTGCCGGTAGGAAGATAGGTTCCATCAAGAGTATACCTATGCAAACCCCCAAGAATAGTCTCATTTGAGCTAGTCCTGAATGTTTCCAGTGAATAGCTGAGTAATGGAGCTGGCTTGAGCTTGAACGGCACCCCATCCACTTCTCCATATGTCACTTCTATGCCTGTAATTGCCATTTAACTTTCCTTATTATGTGAGCATCTGACTCTTAACATCACTTAAAATTTGTTCCTTGATCTCAGGAATTTTAGCTTCTATTTGTTCCATAGCGTATAATTCCATTGCCTTCTGAATCATATTATTAGCTCCAGCGGCATTAAGATCTATTTGAAGATTTCCGAATGTACTGTTTATTTGCATATTTTGTAATTTACTGATGTTCTCGCTAGCTTTAACTAGGTTTTCAGAAACTGGTGCAAACGCTTCTGCGGAAGTTTGTAGTTCTCCTCCAAGCATCGCTCCGGCATCAATAGGTGCTTGACCAAAGTTTTCAATATCGCGTCGATCTGGAGCAAATTCTTGCAATCTTCCTTCGAACGCTTCACGAGGATTCGGCGCAGGTAGCCTTAGTGGCTCAGCAATATTTCCGGGGAATGCTCCCTGTCTGCCAAAATCTGCTGGCATTCCTGAATTAGGATCTCTAAGATTCCCAAGCAGTTGGGGATCGACAAGAGCGTCAGGATTCAGCCCGGCAGCATTTAGAGCCTTCAGATTTTCTGCTACTTCTGCCGCATTCGCAGGCTGTGCCAGTGCTGGATTTTTACGTAAGTCGAGGCCCCCGTTGCCTTTGACTGCCTGCGGTTCTCTTAGTCGGTCAGCTGTAGCTGCAGATCGAGCCCTCATCTCCTGCATAATTTCTTCTCTGGTTCTAGGAGGTGCAATATCTTTAACTCCCTTGTCCAGTACTACTCCTGTTCCCTTATCTTCCAGAAGCTTCTTAGCCCTATCTTCTTCTCCAAAGAATCGGGATTTATTCGCAAGATTTCTCTTCTGTCTATCAGTCAGTGTAGACTGCCCCTTCTGAGTTCTCTGTAGTGACTTCAGCCCCATCTCAGTGCTAACTCCTCCAACTCCAGCATCAGTCAATTCTTTCATTCTCTCTTGTAGCTTGGCTTGTAATTCTGGTCCAAGTATATCTTCAAGAGCCTTTTTGTTAGCATCGTTTAAATTAGTGATATTCCCGGCCAGATCAGTTTTAAGCAGGTCTTCACCTTTAGCATTTTTTCTGCCCTCAAATTGACTCTTAAGAGTTTTAAGGAATTGATTAGCTTCTCCAAATTTATCAGAATCCGTGCCTCCAACTTCTTGTAATGCTAACTCCCTGAATCTTCTCAGCTCATCCCCGGCAAACTGCAATGCTACGCTAGCATTAATTAGCTCATCATTATATTTTGCTTGCATCTCAGCAACCTTCTTTTCCGCAGCACCAAGATTTGAATCAACAGCTGCCTTCTGTTCTCCTGCTATCTGTCGGGCTTTTTCTCGCTCTACTTCTATATCGCTATCATCAAATGCTCTACCAAGACCTTCTTTTGATTTTATAAAGTCTTGCTGCGGTCCTCCAAAACCTTGTAATGCAACACCAAATGCGTCACTTTGCAAGATTGCCCTTCCGGCATTGTTGTTTAAGTCTTCTATCTGCTCATCTGTTTGAAGCCCGGTACCTCTCAGTATGCCTTGACCTTCTTTACTCTTAAGTAGGGCTGCTTCCTCAAAACTAAGAGCCTCTCCCTTCTGCGCTTTCTCTAAGGCTTTTGCTGGAGCCGCAAGCTTGTTCTGTAACTCTCTAATCTTTAGCACATCTCCAGAAGCAAATGCTTGTTGTAGCTCTTGAGTTATATTATCAAAGGTTTGCTCGGCACTTAACTTGGATTTTTCTAGTTTTTCTATATTGGATTGAACAGCCGCAAGTCTACTAGTGTCATCTGCTAGTGTCTCAAGGGCTTGTTGTGTTCCTTTTTCAGCTGCAGTCACCTCAGCAAGTTGTTTTACTAGCTCATTTTGACCTTCAAGTTCAAGTGTTGCAGCCTGTTCTGCACTAACATCAGCTCCTATTCCAAGCTGCTGACGTATATCTTTGCCTCTCTGGGCAAGTTCATCTCTTCTTCTTCCGAGAGATGCGACATCAAGAGGATTGGCTGTCGCGACACCAGCAACATTACCTCCTTGCTGGATATCTATTCTATTTGCTAATCCCTCATTAGCGACCTCAAGTGCATCCCTACCTTTATTTTCACCAGTTATCTTAGCCGCTCGCTCATCGATGGCAAGCTTTTTGTTGGCCGCTTCTTTTTGTTTGTTGATCAAGTTTATCTGTATTTGGGCAGCTTGAATAACAGCCGATTCCATTTCGTTTAATGCACCAGTAAATTTAGCAGCGGCATCAGTAGTCTTCTCAGCTAACTCATTAAGAGCCTTATTTACTTCTCCATCTTCACTTAGAAGATTTCCAAGCTTAATAGGACCAGTTCCTCCTCCTTGACGGCTAGCAAAATCTGACTTAATAGCTTTTTCTATATTCAGGCGAACCACATCTGGTAGATCTGCGAATCCATCCAAGTTGTCTTTCACTGCTGCTATCACAGCTTCAGGAGTTTCAAATACAGCGCTTGATCCTCCTATTCCTTCAAGAGCACCTTTAAGTGCAAAAGGAAGGTCTCTAGTGGATTCTATAGTAGCTTGGAGTCCTTCGAATGCGCTCTCATTAGCTCCTCCAGCTCCACCTCCAGCATTAGCGGTTATTCTTTCAAAGGCCTTTTCTATTTCTTCTGGAGTAGACGCATCAATATTTTCAAAAGGATTAATTCTTTCCGGAGTCAATAGCTTAGCATCAGAACTGAATGCAGCCTCAAAGCCTTCTTCAAAATCTGATACAAATGCTGAGAACTTACCTGCTGCACCAGAGGATATATTAACAAACTTATCTAACCCTGCGGCAAGAGCATCTATAGAGTTTTTCATTTCTCTTAGTAGCTTAGACGCCTTTGCAGCTGCACTAGCAGTAGCTTGCTGTTCAGCTATTTGATCTTTTTGCTTTTGTATAACGCCAACAATAGAGGCAACTGTTTCTTGATTCGTTATTCCAAATCGTTTTAGTTTAGCGGTTATTTGCTCTGTAGATGCTGAAGCGAAATCAAAGCCAGAAGTTCTAAGTCTTACAAATGCAGATTTTAGTTCTTTTCCTCCTTCTTCGCCCAATATCTCTGCTTCATCTCTGACTGCACCGATTAAATTTGCATTTAGCAGAGTGTTTATGAACTCTTTGTACTCTCCAGCAATCGGGCCGAGTGCTCCTGCGCTAGCATCGACAGCTGCTATTAGCTGGTTGAAACCTTTGATAGCGCCTTCAGGAACTTTAAAGTTCAGGAACGCTTCTGCTCCCTCTACATCTGCTGCTTGATTGGCTAAGTCTGTTGCTAACTTTCCAAAACCCTCAGCTAATTTATCTAAAAATTCAGGAGTTATCTGAGATGCAGCTCTATCAAACGACTTTGCACCAGCCTCTATTCTGGCACTTTCTGCGCCTAGAGACATCACAAATCCTGTTATTGCCCCAGCAATTGCTCCAACAACTGCACCCACTGCTGTTCCTATAATAGGGATTACACTTCCTACTACTGCCCCTATTGCGGCTCCTGCACCAGCACCTGCAAGAGTGCCAACGGCAACTCCTCCTGTTGTGCCAAACGAATCTTTCATAGTGCCTAGTTGTCCGCCGACGCTAAAGGCTTGGTCTGCTTCAACTGATTTTCTAGACGCTATTGCAGCCCTATCAAATCCTTGTATTACGGCTGTTGTTTCTTTATTTAATTTTTTAAGGTTTTCCGGAGTAGCTGAAGAAGCTTTTATAAATTCGTCAAGGGCTTCTGTCGCAGACTTAACGCCTTTTTGTAAGTCCAATATAGCATTGAACTCTATCTGTTTGGCTGCTCCTGTAATAAGGCCTTTAGCTCCTGAGAATAAACCCCCGACCACTGCACCAATAGCTGCTCCTACAGGTCCAAATATAGCACCCATTGCGGCTCCTGTCGCTGCACCTTTTATTGCCCCTCCGATTCCTTCTATTGCTCCAGCATCTTCGCCAGACATTCCTCTTCTTCCAGATACTCCCGGAATAATTTCTTCTTTGGCTCCCGCAAAGGCATTTGTGACACCATCAACCAGAGGGCCAGCTATAGCACCAACAACTGCTCCGGCTATTCCTCCAGCAGCTAGCTTTCCTCCTAAGTTAGCAAGTTGAGGAACAGCTTTTGAAAACTTAGTTACAACTGTGCCAAATTGCTTAGATACTCCTTTTCCAAGTCTTCCGGGAACACTAATAGCACCTTTCACTCCGCTGCCTACCTTAGCCGCTCCTTTTCTAGCAAGACTATCTTTACCTAAAAAGAAGTCTGCAACCTTACCACCCCCTCTGCCAGTTTTTTTGCCAGCGTCTCCAATGAGGTCTCCAAAATCTGTGACAAACGAAGATACTTCATTTTTTGCGCCTTTTCCGGTCTTAAATATATTCTTAAATCCTCCTTTGAGACCTTTTACAAACTCTGATTTTGCAGAAGCAAGATTGGCGCCTGTCTCTGCGACCTCAGATGCCGTATTAGCTACATTAGCTGCGGTATTAGCTGTATTAGCTGTAGTGTTGGCTGCAACTGCAGCCGTTGATCCGGTAAGCATTGCCTTGATAGATCCAAATGCTGCAGGAAGCTCTTTTAATGAAGGGCCGATTACAGCAACTTGAGTTGCTAAGTTTAAGAGGTCTACAGCGTCTACACCATCTTTGAACCCATGTAAAGAAGCCACAACACCTTGGACGCCAAAACTAAGGGTCATCATCGCTTGAAGAACATTGCTTTGACCTGTAGCAAGATTCGCTGCGCTGGTTGCAGCTTTATCTGCTTCATTGCTAAGATTGTTAACTCCAGCATTTCGTTGCGCTGCAGCCTGACCCATAGCGCCTCCGGGAGTTCCATAATTATACCTTCCTCTCTTAACAACACCACCCTGATTGTACCTGTTAATCTTGTTAAGGTTTCCATATCCAAATGACTCGGCAGCACCTCTGTTGATAACATATTCGCCCGGAGTCAGCATAGCAGGGACTGTATCTGAGCCTTTGGCTGCTCCTCCTTTAGCAAATGTTTGGAAGCCTAGTACACTTATGGCCTTACCATATGAACTTGCTAGATTAGCTAAATTATCATCATTTTTTAGTTCTAAAG
>Ga0110931_1000555_pt1 | contig 14139 bp, 11 predicted proteins | sample 4_EtaG_FD_79333 | JGI IMG/M metagenome (GOLD analysis project Ga0110931, IMG submission 79333) | Marine viral communities from the Subarctic Pacific Ocean - 4_ETSP_OMZ_AT15127 metaG (version 2) (version 2) | ecosystem: Environmental > Aquatic > Marine > Oceanic | place: Pacific Ocean | collected... | reverse complement strand
TGGCACACTTGAAGCCGATGCTATTACCGTTAATGGCACAGCACTGAATACTGTTATTGCGGGTGTGACCGTTACTGACGCAACCAACTCTGCCCACGTTTTAGTAACTGACAACGAAAGCACTAACGAAGAAAACCTTATCACGTTTGTGGAGGGGGCTACTTCAAGCACTGGCAATGTTGGCTTAGAAATGGATGGCAACCTTGCATACAATCCAAGCACAGGCACAGTAACAGCAACAATATTTAAGGGTAACATAGACGCAGTAGATGGAGACTTTGATGGTACGTTAGAAGCTGATGCAATCACGTTAGATGGTACAGCGATTACCACAGTAGCTACTTTGTCTACTGGTATATCTAATGGCAACCTGCCTGTGTTTACCAGCGGTGCTGCCGACAATGACTTCCTACGTATTGACGGTACATCTATTGAAGGACGTTCTGCATCAGAAGTGCTGTCTGATATAGCAGCGGCACCAGCAGCAGGAAGTTCTAACATTGTTACAACAGGCGCACTGAACAGCGGCAGCATTACTAGCGGATTTGGTGCGATTGACAACGGTTCATCCGCTATTACGACAACAGGCGTTGGGTCATTTGGTTCACTAGATATTTCTGGTGACATAGACATTGATGGCACTGCCAATCTTGATGTTGTTGATATCGATGGTGCTGTTGATATGGCATCAACACTAACACTTGCAGGAAATGCTGATTTTAACGGCAACCTAGATGTAGATGGCACGACTGATTTAGACACTACGAATGTCGTAGGCGCATTCACGGTTACGGGTGATGTGACACTAAACGATGGTTCGCCAAACCTTCGACTTAACGATTCAGACGTAAGTAGATTTGTTGATATTTTGTATGGAACTCGTGTTGCAACCTTCCGCAACACAATGGCTTCTGGCGAGGATATGGATTCTGTTGAGCCTTCGATGGTCTTTAGCTTTAAGGATGATGGCGAAACACGCACAGCTATGACCATTGACCATGATGCCGCTACTACGATTCATTCATCAGGTGGGGCAACTCCAACTTACTCCCATACCAACAACGGCGAAGGTCTTACATTTCGCTACAACGATGACTCAGGGGCAAGAGCCGCAGATATTATAGCTACAGGAAATACCCCTGCTGGTGCAACAATGGCTATGAGATTCTTTACAAGTCCAAACAGCACTGATAATGCGGCTGAAGTGATGCGCTTGCAAGACGGTAAAGTGGGCATTGGCACTACCAGTCCCTCTAGACTGCTTACTTTAGACAACTCTACAAATGATGGAGTTGCGGCGCAGTTTCAGAATGAAGAAGTTGCTTTGCAAATGGCTATTGATGGTGGCGGCACTGACACTTACACAAACTCTGCACACTCTGTAACTATGACTACAACAAGAGTTGACTCTGGTGATTTGCCAAAGTTACGGCTTGCTGGTCAAGGGGGTTTGGAACTTGCTGTTGATGCAAATAATGTACGCCTTAATATAGATACAAATGGCTTAGTAAAAATAGGCACAACTGCCACTGCGTTAGAGAGTGCTGGAAACGAAGGAGTGATTTTTCATCCAGCAGGAAAAAGCATAATTAGCCAAGATAGTTCGGTTTGTATTGAACTTCATCGCTCTGACGACGACACAGCCGACGATACTGTTGTGTTGCTACGCCGCAGAGGTTCAATATGTGGATCAATTAGTTGCACACCATCCGCAACCTCATTCAACACCTCATCTGATTACAGATTGAAGACTTCAGTAACTTATGATTGGGATGCAACCACACGACTAAAGCAATTAAAGCCAGCTAGGTTTGAGTGGATTGCTGATGGCGATGATTCTGTTCCTGTTGATGGCTTTCTTGCACACGAAGTTTCAAGCATAATTCCCGAAGCAATTAATGGCACTAAAGATGCTGTCGAAGTATGGACTGAACCAGTATTGGATGCTGATGGCAACATTATTTCTGGAGAAAAGTTACCAGACGGTGTATCGGTTGGCGACAACAAGCTAGATGACGATGGCAATACTATTCCTGTGTATCAGGGCATAGACCAGTCTAAAATCGTACCTCTGTTGGTCAAGACAATTCAAGAACTTGAAGCGCGGATAACTGCTCTTGAGGCTGGTTGATGAGCAAGCCAACAGTTACATCAGTACAAGCACAGATCGATACACATGAAGCAGTTTGCGCTGAACGCTGGAAAGAAACCATCCTGCGTATAAAGCGCATTGAACACATTATGATTGGTACTGCTGGTACTACAATTCTTTTGCTTATAGGCATAATAGTAAATGGGCAATGTTAGTTAATGAGCATGACACAAAAGCAAACTATAGAACCTGCACTGAAGGTACAGATGGAACTTGACGCCCACGAAAAAGAATGCGCTATGTTCCGCGAGTTGGTACACGGTAAACTGGATGGGCTGGATAAGCGCATGTGGCGTCTGGAAGCAATGATAATGGGTAGCACAGTAATGATGGTGGCTATGGTCGTTACAGTATTTATGGGAATGAACTAACATGGCGATTAACACTCGTAGATATTCACCCGGTTTTGCAGTTACAGGCGGGGGTTTTAATCTACAGACTGGTGACACGATTGCATCACAAGCTACTAACGGACCTGCTATTGGCCCCGGAAATAGTCGTGCGCCTGTACCTTTAGCACTTACTGGCGCAACACCGGGTGGTGTTGTACCAAACATAGCACCCGGCGGTGAAATGGATGGGCCAAGTTTTTTTCCCGCACCCACACCTGACTACAGTAACACACCCATGACAAACGCAGGTAATACTCGTATGGCTGTACCTTTAGCACTTACTGGCGCAACACCGGGTGGTGCTATGCCTGTTATGAATGACCCACGTGGTGAAAAGAAAGCGAATAATATGGCAGATGCAAATAAAATTTCTAGCGACACTGATCTACTTAACCAAGTGGGTGAAGTAGCAGCGGGTGAAACGACAGGCATACCTCAACTTCAAGCCGCGTTACCAACCGTACAAACAGGAGAAATGCAAACTGCAACCAACGCGCAAATAAGCGGTACTTCTCCTCAAGCTACAACGACTATGGCAGGTATTACAGGGCTAGAGGCTGTCAAGCCCACGCCATCGTCCCCATCTTTGGGGCAGATAGATGCCACGACAACAATTGCTCCCAGCGTAGGGACAGCAACAACCAGTCAAATAGACACTACCCCACAGATAGACATGACAGGTGTTCAAGGCACTGTGTCTACGGGTGCTGTTGCTACGGCTGCTACCCAAGAGTTAGACGAAAAAGCCACAACACAGTATCAATTAGGTCAGTTATTAGGTAGCATAGAAGAAGGCAAGCCTATGCCAGCATGGGCAGCACCTGCTGTTCGCAAAGTAGCCGGAGTCATGCAAGCGCGGGGACTGGGTGCAAGTTCAATGGCTGCGGCAGCAATGACCCAAGCAGTCATGGAATCTGGTGTAGTCATTGCAAGCCAAGACGCAAACAAATACGCAACCATACAATTACAAAACCTAAACAACCAACAGCAGACTGCTTTAACTAACGCGGCAACGTTCGCTGCTATGGACAAAGCCAATCTGTCTGCCCGTTTGCAGGGTGCAGTCACCAACGCACAAAACCTGTTGGCTACTGAAACAAAGAACCTTGATGCCAGACAACAAGGCAACACACTAACATACAACGCTTTGACACAGGCTTTGTTCAAAGATGCGGCAGAGGACAACGCCCGCAAGCAATTCAACGCAAAGAACGAAATACAAGTAGAAGAGTTCTTTGCCAACTTAGGATCACAGGTGGATACTGCAAACAAAAACCGTATTGCAGCCACCGCACAGTTCAACGCAGGGGAAGTTAACGCACAAGCCCAATTCAACACAGCTATGCGTGACAACCGTGAAAAATTCAACGCCAACATGCAGTTTGCGGTAGATCAGTCAAACGTACAGTGGCGCAGACAAGTCAACACTGCTGCGACAGCCGTACAAAACGAAACAAACCGTATCAACGTAGCCAACGCTTACAACTCTAGTCAAAATGCTTTGAACAATCTATGGCAAAAGTACCGTGACAACGCTGCGTGGAACTTTCAAAAGACAGAATCATATATGCAACGTCAGCACGAAGTAGGCATCATGGCTATGGAGTTTGCTAATACAAAAGCCCTGTACAGCCAGCAACAAAAAGATAATTTGGCATTGGGTATAGGAAACTGGATAGCTGCGTGGATGGGTGGTTCAGGTAGCGACAAAAGCACTAATACCACTGAATAGGAAAAACAATGAACTTACTTAAATCAATATTACCTTTAGCAGTTGTAGCAGGTGCTGCGTACGCTGGCGGAACTCCGGGTGCGGTTACAGCCGAAAAATTTGCTGACTCTTTTCTTCAAGCTTCTGGTGCTAAGAAAAGCGGACGCATATTTGCATCCGCACCTGTCTTGCGATCAAGAACGCTTGGTGAAATGGGATTGGGATCAAAAGGATCGGGACAAGCACCACCAATGAACCCTATACAACAGGTTGCACAGTCTGACCCCCGCCTAGAAAGCGCAATGGCTAATTTGGTACAAAACGCCAGAAACCAGCAAGTCATAGACATGTTTTCAAAGTACGGTTCTGTAGGTTTCACAGCGAAGGGTGGACAACAGACAACACGGATGACAGAGGTAAGCTAATATGGAAGAAGATATGATCCCTGTACCGGGAAGCATAGAAGCAAAAGACTCCCTTGCTGTTGCACCGCCGGGGCATAGCTTAACTATAGACAACGAACAGTGGGCGTGGGGAAAACCTGCACAAGTAGTCAACCCAGAAGCCGCACTGTCTTCTGCCATAGATTCACTTGAGGTGCGTCAAACCCGCGAAGAAATGATGAAGCTACTTATGGTAGGTGCATCCGTAGAAGCGTTGGTAGAGGGCTACCTTTTCCAAGCGTTCCAAGACGGTAAGTTTATGCCGGATGTAGGATTGCTTATCAAAGGTCCACTAGCCATGTACATAGCTAACGCTGCCGAAGAAAGCGACGTACCATACCGCTTCTTTGAAAACGACGACGCTTTGACTGAAGATGAGATGGACGACCAGACGTTCTTTAGAATGATGGAAGAAAACAACCCTGCCATGTTTGCGTACGTTGCAGACAATATGACTAAGGGTATTCGTCAGGGCAACGCAACACGTCCCCCTACAGAAGATAACTTTATGAACATGAAAGCACAAGAGGAGAAGTAACAGATGGGTATTGGTGCAGCACTAGCTACAGGTCTTGTTCAAGGGTTTACGCAAAACATTAACAACGAAAAAGCACGTCGTCAAGGTGAACAGGAAAAGCTTAATTCATACAACGCTATGATTATGAAAGCGGCGACAGAGGGTACCACTACTAAAGGAAACATAGAACTTTTGAGTGGTATGATACAAAATTCACAAAACCAATTGAACGACCAAGAGCGTATCAATCTGTTTGGTCAACAGGGTTCCGCAGTGGACGTGGACTTTAGCGGTGTTTTGCCGTTGCTTAGTGGTGAAACACAGGATGATGGCACACTTACTTTAAAAGGAGACAGTCACAGTCTTACTTTTAATAGGGCAAAAGGTGAAGGGGACTTAAATGACGCTTATACATATCTTACTGAATACGCATCTATGCTTCAAAATCCAGCCCAGTTAGCCATGCTAAAAGCAGATAAAACTTTGTGGAATCAGGCCAACAACCTTCTTGTTGCAAGCCAATCTAGAATATACAGAAGTGAATTGCAGTCTTGGAACGAAAGTAATAAATCTGGACTATTTGTCGAACCTTCCGTTTTTGGGTGGGAACCTGATCCAATGTTTCCCGGCTTGTCATTACATTACAATATACACGGTGGCACTGCAGCAGATGGTAAAAAAGTAGTAACAACTGAAACATCAGATGTAAATAAACCACCAGAAGGTAAAACACCCTTAACTACTAAAGTCGTTGTTAATGAAGATGGTTCACTTGATGTAGGAACTATCGATATACCTAGTGATTTAGTAGATGCGTATGATGCAATATCGTTTGTTTTGGGCATGGATGGAAACGCGACCCCTGAAGCACGTAGAGCATCTATGTATAACTTTTTTGTTGGCGTTGATGGGAATGGACAGCAACTTGCCCCAGACCAACAACTTTATCCTGTTCCGGGAGTTTCGCCCGAACAAAAAGAAAAAGCACTAAACGCATCTCTACAAATTAGCACCGTAAACAATGTAAGGGGGTACGATCCAGAAATTTCTTTGTATAAAGTAGATGTAGAAGAAATAGAAGGATTCTTGAAGACTTTAAACGCTGCGGAAGCACGTACTTTTCATCAAATGGTTATGGCTGTTGCGCCGTACATGAAGTACCACAAAAAACAAGTTATTACTCCCAGATACAGTGTGACTACAGACATGGGAGAGACTAGACAACAATACGTTCTGTCAAAACGGTATGGTAATGAATTGATTGAGTCCAGTGAAAAATTTACAATGGACTACCTTTCAAAAGAATTGAAAGGTAAAGAAACGGCATTGGTGTCCCTGAACTTGCTAAAAGAAGCCCGAAAGAATCTAGATGAACCCGAAGCCTACTCACAATTTAAAAAAATTGTGGGTGTTGCTTTTACGGGAGAACAAAGTATACGTGCCGCTATCCAAAAGGATTTGTTGGGTATTGGAGTTATCGAAGAATCTACAGATAATTTGTCTGATGACTATCTATCAGGTTTAGAAGCTGGCATTGAAGACAAAAGAAAAACAGGTGGAGAAGAACTTGCAGAGTTAGAAGCAATGCGTATATCCCTTGCTTTTCAACTTGCCCGTGCTGCTGATCCATCAGGTCGTCTTTCCAACCAAGACATTCAACAGCAGTTGGACAGACTTGGTGCAGGATTTGCCACAAAAGACCAAGCATTGAGAAAGATACAGGTAGTCATCGATGAAATGCAACGTGACGTAAAGAAATTAAAAGTCTTTGTTTCGTACGGTAAAGGAAACGCTACTCTTAAACCAGAAGAAGCTATGGTAATTGACGCAGCTATCGCTGTAGATTACATGCAAAATAAAGTAAGTGCAGTAAGAGGAAAAGCAAACAACCCTAAAGTCCAACCTTCAGTAAACTACAGCGACTATTTAAATGTTGGAACAGATGCTAATCCTGAGTGGATAAACATGGATGCAGACCCTGTAACGGATCAGGCCATGATTGACGCACTGACGAAAATGATGCAAGAAATAGCGCAAGCACAACCGGGGATATAATTAGTATGGCTAACGGAATTCTTGACACCATTGACGAAAATGTAATTCAACCTGTGTACGAGGCTGCTAGTGATTTTTTGCGTCCACCGCCCGGTGCTGCTACTGAAACTAAACGGCGTATTGAAAAGGTAGATGAGTTAACGGATGGTGTTCGTATTCCCGAAGTTCAAGAGGTAATAGGCAAAGGATTAAAAGCTATTACTGGCGGGGGCATAGCTAAAGATAAACCCACAGGATTAGATGAACCCTACAAAGTAGTAACAGACCCTACTACTGGATTTAAAAAAACTTTAACTACGGGGGATATGGCAGCAGAAAGCATCAAAGAACAGATGCGGCCTATATCTGAAGATGAATTCAGACAGAAGATTATGCAAGGGGAAATACCCGGCATTTTAAATTTGTCACAAGCTCAACTGCAAGCAATGATTAAGGCGCAAACAGCACCCAACGTTCCGCAAGATGCTAAAGACAGGTTTAATACTAAACTAGAAAAATCCTACTTAGCATACAACAAACTTCAAGAAAAGGATGCAAAAGTACCAGTAGAATTTAGTTTGGAAACTAAGCCGGGAGAATATCAGTTTGCACCTACAGAAGAAGCAGAAACCGATCCCACACTTAAAACTATACAAAAAAACATATCGGATGCTAAGTCATCTGTTGCTATGGTTGTTCGTGGCACCTTTGATGGTGTAGCAGACCTTACGGATGATGATAAGGCTAGACTAGAACGGGTGTTTGTTACCAACCTTTCAACAGGTTCGTTTTGGGACACGTTGGTAGAAAAGGTAATTGATGGCAATATTAGAGGTAATGCCCAACTACCCGATCTTGTTTTAAATTATGGCATTCACGCAGTACAAGCAGCAGTAGCTTCGGGTACAAGCTTTTTAAATCCTTTTGTCACAACTAAAGGATTTTTTAAACAGTGGGAAGACACAGCAGACCTGCGTAACAACGCAAGTCGTTTTTGGAAAGAACGGATTTTACAGGACAAGCTTGGAATAAAAGACTTGTCAGTTGTTATGAACGAAATGGTCGTAACTGAACTTAAAAATCAAGTGACTGCTGGAACGATAGACGATGATGAATTTCAAAGACTAACTACACAGACTGTTCAAAATGCTGCAGGAGATGATGTACAGATTCCTCGTACGTTTGTAAATGAAGATCAAGCATACAATCTGCTAAATAATTCAATAGATCAACTTAGTGGAAAAGAACAGTACGGTATGCTTCTTGCGGAAGCAGCAACGATGTTAATAGGTGTAAACAAAGGTAAAGCCCTTGCTGGTCGTAACTATCTAGATAACGTTGTTAACACACTTACTAAACTACGACGGAAAGCAGATGAAGCTGATCCTACAACTGAAGACGGATTAAGAGCAATAAAAAGATACAACATATATAAAGATATGACTCCCATAGAAGCTGGTGTAGCTTTAAAACAAGCAGGATTAATTAAAAAGTTTCACAAAAAAAACGCCCTATATGCACTGGGGCTAGAACGTGCTGACGCTAACATAAAGCGTCTTAGCGAGCGTAGAAATGAAATATCCCTTCAGCTTAAAGGGTTGCGTCAGAGGGGTGTGAAAAGAACTGATTTAGAATACAAAACATTAGAGTTAGAAAAAAATGACTTAACCCATGAGACTGCTAGAAAATACATGATGGGTAGGTTTGCTCCTAACGTAAAAGAATCTTTTAAAGACGCAGTCCCACTAGCAACCGCCATGTATTTTGTTTCACAAAACGAAACTATGACAAGTTGGTTGGGCGAAGACACCATGCTAAAAGAAGGTCTTGGTGCATTGACATACTTGTTTGCTGGAAAGTTTGCAGTTACAGCCGCAGGTAAAACCGCGTATTGGGTTAACCAACAATCCGGTGACCAAGTTAATAATATTTTGAAAGGTCTTGACCTCATAGCTAGTATCCCCTTTAAATTTGTTGGTAAGGACGCCGTTAAAGGATTTTTTGCCAGCGGTAGAATGGACAACTTTGCTGAGTTATATACAGCACGAACTGGAAGGGAACTTCCTGAAGGTACTCGCGTAGCGTTAAACGCGATGCAAAGAGTAGCATTTGCTTTGGACGATGAAGGTTTAGACCAAGTTGTTAACTCTATGGAAAGACACCAGACTAGATTAGACAATTTAGTAAAGGAATTTCCTTTAGACGAACAAAATGAAATACGAACAATATTACAAGAAACTGTGGCAACTACAAGTAGCATGGGCTGGTTGCAGTCTGTAGAAAGATTGCAGGGTATTTCAATAGACTACCGTGATATAAATTCTGCAAGCACTTACGCGGAACAAATGAATATACAAAGACATAGAGTGACTAGGGCGGGAGCAACAACTCGACTGGTAAAATTACTACGGCAAAAGTCGCAGAACAGAACTGACATAGATAATCCAAAAGAACTTGAAAACTACATAAACAGTTTGGAATTAGCTAACGAAGCTGAGTTGGAAAGGCTACAATTAGACCGACAAAATTTAGCAAGTGAAATAAGGGACTATAAGAGAGCCATAATAGAAGACCCTACGTCAGATATTCCTCCTAACATATTAGCAGGATTAGACAACATGGAACTTGAAATTGAAGTTGCTCTAAAGGCAGACGTGGATCAGTTAGCAATTTTGGAAAGACAGTATCAGAACAATCTAAAATCACTTACTGCTCGTTCTGAAAACGCAGCGTCATTTAGAGGCAATAAAGCACGACACATAAAAGAAACTGCAAGAAATTTAGAACTTGTCATGCAGAACAAGTTTGCCAGAATGAGTAGACGCGCAAGAAGCGGATTTTTACAGCTAGATATAGAAGCTGATAAGATGGGTAAAAGTATACCTGTAAACAGTATTATTGTTGATCTTATGGAATACGCTCCCGATTCAGACATAGGGGCTTTGTTTGGGCCAGATTCAGTCTTCTTTAATGGTGCGTTGGGAAATCGTATGAAAACAGTTGCCAATAAAATGGCAACAAGAACTTTAGAAAGTCTAGAAGGAAGCTCGTACGATAGCTTGTATGCTTTGGCTACCAACAAAAACGCAAAAGAGTACATAGGTGATAATCCAAAACCACTAGACATTCTTTTGTTTTACATGAAAGAAGAAAACCAAAAGAAGTTTGGAATATCAGCACCTGATTTTTTAGCTACTCCCGGCGAAGTAATGGACATATACGCTGCGTTTAGAGACTACGCCATTCGTTTAGGAGACAAAAAACTAGCATCACGCTATGAAACTTATGCTGGTAAAGTAGAAGCTTTAGTTGATCGTGAAGCACCTGAATTTTTTGAACGCTGGAAACAGGCCAAAGAAACATACCAAAGAGAGTGGTTTGATAAACTACGAGTGGGTGGACCCCTTCAAAGATTACACAAATCACAAACAGGACCCGTAAAGGTATCTGGAAAAAGTAAAGTAGCTGAACCCGGAGAGGAGATAGATACAGAATCTTATCTGGAAGCTGCGAATGAAGAATTTTTCTTTGATGATCTTGCCGAAGGTGAAGTAGTCCCAGAGGGCATGATTAGTAACCGTATGTTTATGTTTGCTTACAAAAATGAAACTCCTAGCGATGCGTTTGATAAACTGGGTGAAAACATACAAGCCGCTATAGAAGGCAAAGAAGGCGCACTTAAAAAGATGATTCATAACATGTCGCAGTTTGTGGAGTCATTCAGTGACGGTGCAGGGGATGTGTTTGATCTTACCCAGCCTAATGCAAGAGCAGACTTTAATCTGTTACGTACTCACATGGAAGAAGTTATATATTCTAAATGGGGGTACAGGATAACTGAACTAATAGATTCTACTAAAGCAAAACGGAATTTACCAACAAAGACCACCCTTTCAGGAGGCGGGTACAATTTTAAAGGTCTAGAAGGACTTGAAGACGTACAAAAGGAACTTATGGTATTAGTAAAAGTAGACGATGGACCACCCAAAAAGATGCGTCTAGTTGACTTGGGCGAAATGATGGACGAAGAATTAGCTATTGAAAGGTTAATTAGAGACAACGAAAACCTATCAAATGAAGCCAAAAAGTATGCTACTAAAATTCAAGATGGATTAGATGACACAGAAAACCTAGTTAATATTACTAAAGCAAAACGAGATGCTGGCATAATACAACTGCAAAAAGCCACAGGAGTAGATGATCCCGGCACATTCTTTACAAAGTATGTGATCGGGGGCAAAGAAGAGAGCCTAGAGTCCCTTAGAAGCACTGTACTTCTCAAGCTGGGAGACACCTTTGAAGATGCACAGGGAGTGACTCACAAAACAGAAGAAGCGTTGGATCGTGGTATATCATACATGCTTGTGAACGGAATGATGGAATTTGCAGAGGTAGGCCCAATACCCGGAAGAAAGCACCTAAATGCAGATGGCACAGAGTCAGTGCTAATGGGTATGGATAATCCAGAAAAACTTGTTGAGGCGTTAGACAGGGATAACGTACGCGGCATTTTAAGTAGGTACCTAGACGAAGATCATATAGATACTTTAGTAGAAACTGCACAGTATTTAAGTGAATCTGTAGCCATGAGAAGGGGTGAATTAGACACATCTTTAGCTATTGTTGGATTAGTTAACAAGATGGGAACTAACCAACTTATATCTAGAAGCTTTAACCTTGCTCGTGGTATGGTTAGTCCCCAATATGTAGCTGCTGAATTTGGTGTTTCTTTAGCATCTCACGCTGGAATGGACATGATGAAGTTGGCAGCAGGAAACGAAGACGCTGCTGATCTAATACTAAAAATGATGAAGTACCCTAAAGATATGACCAAAGCAGATGTGGCTACCTTTGATAGCTTAGTCACAGAATTTGTAATATCTGAATTAGGTGCTTTAGGGGATAAGGGAAGAGAGATACTAGACAATTACACAGCCACACTTAAACAAGATGAAGAGGACTAACCTATGAAGACCTACACTAACGGGCAGCGCAAAGGCATGATGTATGGTGGTGCTGCAAAAACAAAGCCAATGATGAACGGTGGCATAGCAACAAAAAAACCCCGCAAGAAAGCTTACGGGGGTGGCATGATGACAGCTACACAGGGTCAGCAGAACATGATGCAAAACAACATGATGCAGAAGCCGATGATGAAGATGGCAGACGGTGGTAGCCTAAAGATGGTAAAGAACAAAGCCGGAAAAATGGTTCCGTTCTACGCCGCTGATGGCAAGGGCAAAAGTTAGACGTACCTAGTTGACTTCTCCAACGCTTCGTTAGACCACGATTGCAGATAACGTAACAGGGATGCTATTGAGTGCGAACCATCGTACTCCGGCATCCCCTTGTTCATCACTGCTTCAAACTCTTCGGGCTTGACTGATTCAGACAGCAACTCGACCTTTCCGTTGGGCAAAAGGTTTGCTTCAAATTTAAATAGAGATGCTTTTTTTGACATCAGATAACTCGCTTATTTGTAGGTTGTAGCAATCAGCTTTGAATGTAAAGCCGTTGGCAGGGTCTACGTCACCGCGTCTATGTTTAGTTGCCTTTGTGTAAAAGTCTTGTTTTGGAATAGAACCTAGTATCCACGCTCGTGATGAATCGGTCAAGATTCGTACAAACACATAACTGTCACAATCTTGTTTGGTCCCGTGTGCAGCCACCGAACAGTCATAGTGTGGAAAGGGGCGGGTGTTGCAGCGTTTGGTCTTTACGTCTATACGCTCCCCGTCCCTAACTAAATCGTAGTCGTAGGTGTTGGATTCGTCTGCACCCATAACGTCGGCTACAATGATTTCGCCTATAGCACCCACCACATGACTAAGGCTACCCGTAATGCTGCCCTGTAGATTACCTACAGTGGCAGTTTTTTTACGAGCGCGTTGTATCAGTTCAGGTGTTATCTTGACTTCAATCATCAGTCTGTTCCTGCAAAGAATTTGCAAGCGACTGTCCAAAGTATTCCCGTGCCGCCCGCATCTCATCCAACTCAAAGTTTAGTTTGCGTATGCGATTGTCTAAGTCTTCGATGTGTAGCACATAATACTTCTGTACTGAATCAAAGTCTTCTACTTTGTGTTCTTTGTCGTTTATATTTATAGTTTCACTTTTCATTGTTTTGCTTCTCCTCGTGTTTCTGTTTGACTCGTTGCCATTCTTCCCACTGTTCTGACTTGCGGGGTGGATTGTAGATAAGATAATCCTTTCCCCGCTTCCAAACAAGTGGTTTCTTTTCTTTAGGCGGCATTGAGGTCAACCACTTCACACACACCTGCAGTACACGCCAGTTCCCGCGAACCTGTGGTGTTGTCCTCTTTTTCAAAGTCAGTAAGGCGTGACCAGTCAATGTTAACGTACGTCATCCTTTCCTTCCACTCTAGGTAGTCATCAGGCTCTATGTCTTGGTATGGTGCCTGTTGGTACGTGTGGTCACTGAATGGCAAGAAGGACACACCGGATGCCACGTCAAAGTTTTCGTACACCCACGCACCTACTTCCATCCACTCTTCTTCTTTTACAGACACAGTGATGGATGGCTTGTGTTCGCACCAGTGTAGGGCATAGGTCTTCCACAACTCTAGCTGTTCTATGGCTGTCATTTCAGTGCGTGTGACTGCACCCTTTGGTGATTCCATTGGGAAGCTAAACACGGTTGTTGACTCAGGCTTCATCACGTCACGCTCTGCTGGCACACCCGAATCAATCAAGAACTGTGTCAACGGGTCTTTGTTATCCCCACGTACTGTACGTATGTAGTGTGGATTGTGACGAGCGTGGATACCACTGGCGGCATCGACAAGTTGAGACACAGTACCACTAGGCTTCACACAGGTGATAGCCGCAGACTGTGGTACGCCCAGCACTTCTGCGTATTTCTTGTTTAC
>Ga0110931_1000549_pt1 | contig 14196 bp, 10 predicted proteins | sample 4_EtaG_FD_79333 | JGI IMG/M metagenome (GOLD analysis project Ga0110931, IMG submission 79333) | Marine viral communities from the Subarctic Pacific Ocean - 4_ETSP_OMZ_AT15127 metaG (version 2) (version 2) | ecosystem: Environmental > Aquatic > Marine > Oceanic | place: Pacific Ocean | collected... | reverse complement strand
GCTTGAGGGTCTTTCAATTCCTCTCTTGTATACCCACCAAAGAAGTTAGCTTCGGCACCTTCCCTCTCTATGAGAAAGCTCCTTGCATCATTGATGAATCTCCTGTCGTTTAGGAGGTCTTTATTTGTTTTCTTTGGTCGTTCTTGAGCTTCTTCGTTAGCACGATTAGCCCATGAGCTACCCTGCCACGTACCCCCGCCTGATAAACCCATATTAACTTCCTCTAACTGTAATAGGAGAATTGCGTCGTTGAACTAAACTGGGACGTACACTTGACTGCCTAACACCCGGATTTTTTATAGACAATGGATCAGGCATACCTTTAAACTTATTGTTATTTAGCTTCCACCATTGATTCAACCTTCTCCACATTTTATCAGTGTTTGCTCTGATAACTTGCGCACCCCGTCCTGTCTGCTTAAACTTATAATTACCCTTTACAAATTGGTAGGTTTTTCCTCCACTACTTTGGAAACTTTTTGCGCTAGGATTTACAGGTGTGCCTACTGGAATTTCCTCTGCTCTACCATAACTAAAGGCATTATTTTTTAGTAAGTCTTTGTAATCATCACTGACATTATTAGGATCAAGGTTGTCCATGTTAGCTCTTATAATAGCTATAGCTTGCGCATGTTCTATTCCTTGCCTTGTTACCATATCCGTATAATGATCTAAAGCTCTATCACTTGCCATCCTTGCAAAGTTTATTCCTTCGCCTTGAGTACCGGGATCAAGATAGTTGTATGATCCATCCGCGTTTTGCTCAAGCGTAACGCCGAAAGAGCTATATAAGTCTGGGTAGATTTCACTTCTTACCTTTTCCAGTTGACCATACTTTAAGGCATCTCCAGCACCTGCGTATATAGCTGCGTCATTTGCCACTTCAAGGTTCTGTATAATAGATGAATAAATAGTCTTAGCCCCTTGCCCACTTGTTAGATCAGCACTATTTAATAATGCCATTCCTCTCCTAGCAGCATTTATACTAGCACCTGCTTGATCATCTAGATCGGTAGTCAAAGGCACTAGCTTATCCATGATTTCTACCTGTTGTTTTGTAACCTTACCTGACATTAAGTTTTTACGTTCTGTATTACTTAACTCAGTGCCTTCAAGGGTAGCAAGTCCCTGATTTCTAGCCATACGTTCTTTGTCACCTAACATAGTGTAATCAATAGAACCTAAACCAACTCCTTTAACTTCTGGCATATCTGTTCCAGAGTGCAAGGCATAAGCCTCGCCCATTCCGGGCATACCTGCCATTTGTTTTTTATATTTGTTTATAACGCCTCTAGATAAGAACCCACCTTCTACTGGCATATCCATACTTGCAGTAGCATCAGCCGTACCTACAAGATTTCGATTTATATATGCATCAAGATCAAAGTTTGGATCAAGAGAATCTTTGTCAATACGCACTAAATTTTGGAGAGCGTTCTGCCTAAAGTCAGGATCAATCTTACTCATATACGTAAAATCATTTAGTATTCTTTGTGCTTCTTCTGGTCCCGCTTTTAAGAACACGCCTGTCTGTTGATCGGTAAATCCTAGACCTTGAAACGTCTTAGCTAATTTTCTTAGGTCACGTTTCATTGTGTATCGGTCAGTCTTAATCTGCTTTGACCAATCCCATACTCGCTCTGTATGTTTTTCAAGGGCTTCTTTTACATCTTTTTGATTCTGCTTAATACGATCATCAAGACTTTCTGCAAGACCTGCACCAAATCCACCTCCAAACATTTTAAGCTCTCCTTTCCATCAGCCCCATTGGTTCTTCTTCAAGGGGTACTTCTTCCATTTCTTCCCCCATATCCATGTCCATATCCCCATCTTGCATTTCTTCTTGAGAGTACGTATCGCGTAGCGCACTTGCTATCATTGCTTGATCAGGATTAGCACTGTCAATTTCAACACCAGTTGTGTACTCTATCCCTTCATTTTCTGCCATACCTTTTAGGTATTCAACAAGGATAGGCACAATCAAAATACCTACATCAATGGTATGCTTTCCCGTCATAACTCCACCAAGTTGAATTGAATTTGCGATTGTTACTAGAGGATACCCTAATTCTATTACATCTATCATCTGCCCTACTGCATTAGGGTTACTAATCTTTTCAACATAAAATTCTAATGCCTCTTCAACAGTATTATATTGAGGTGGTTGTTGCCACGGGACTGATCCCGGTTCAGCCGTTAATGAATTGCCGGGAATTGGGCCTGACAGTTGCGGTTCAGCCATTTTTATTTCTCCATATATCTCTTACAACGCCCATATAATGTAACGTTACTTCTTCATCAGTGAGTGCTGATTCTTTTTTCTTACCCATCAAGCCACTAGGCTGTGGTTTTTTCTTAGGTATATCACCGCTTTCAAAACGTTGATAGATACGCCTAACTCCATCTCTAATTTGATTCTGCGCTGTTGACATTATGTACCCCCTTTAAAAGAAACTATCAAATACACTACCTAGTACAGTACCTACAAGCCCACCAAATGCTTTTGAGGATTCGTAGTCCTGTTTAGCAGCGGCTATGCTCTCTTGTGTTCCTGCGTTTAATTCTGCTACAGCCATCTTTACAGTACGCTCTCGCTCGTTCTCCATAGAAGTCCAAGCCCAATTCATAGTATCTCCATAATACTGCCAGAGATTTTCATAAGCAGTCTGGCTGATGTCTAATAAATTTTTAGCGTTTGTTTCGTTAGCTCTGTTAATCGCAGCGGTATCAGCAGTAGCGATTTGTCGTTTCCAGTTTGCGTTACTCTGTGCAATAACAACTTGGTTAGTCGCATTGAACTGATCACGCTGGTTATTTAACTCTGCATTAAATCTCTCTACAGTATTAATCTGTCCAGCGTTAAACTGTTCTTGTGCGTTTAACTGTGTCGCATTAAATTGATTTGTTGCCTGTGCCAGATTAGCAAAGAATTGATCTACTTGGTTTTGGGAAGTTGCGTTAAACTGTGCAGCAGCAAACTCTGCTGCCTTGTCAGCAAACATAGCTTGTATTTGCTCAGTAGCTTTAAAGATTTCCATCTGTTGTTCGTTATTAACATTAGTCATGTCCATAGCTAATGCATGTTGAGCGTTTGCTACGGCAGCTTTCTGCCTATTATCCAGAGTAGATTGTTCTAGTGCTGCGATTGATGCTGCTTCAGCCATAACAAGAGCTTGTTTATTCGTTAGATTTTTAATCTCCATAGACTGTGCCATCTTAGCGTTCTCTAAGATAACCTGCTGTTCAGCAGTAAAGTTTTTGTTAGCTATGTCTGATATCTTTGCAGCATTTGCTACACGCGCTTGGAACTCTTGATCAAACTGCATACCCATAAATGCCGCACGTTGTTCTGCATATACCATCTGCATAGCTTGACGATTTGATAAATTTTGAATTTCAAATCCTGCGATAGTTTTTGCATCAGCTTGAGCAATTGGCAATGCCATTTCAAGAGAGCGTTGAACAATAGCTTGTCCATACATACTAGATGCACCAACACCTCTTCGCGCCATCTCTTCCTTTGCTGCACGAATAGCACCAGCCGCCCATGCGGGAGGATTACTAGCATCAAAGTTAGCAGTTAAGTTTTCAACTTGTGTCTTTACAAGAGCCTCTTGAGAAGGGCTTGCCTGTGCCGCTTGCACTGCCTCAATATGAGTTGCTGCCGTAACTGCATCAGCAGCAGCAGATATTTGCTCACCGTCTTGTAGTGTTCTTGTAGCAGCGGAATCAATAACCGCCGCTGTCCCTTGCGCTGCCTGTAAATTTTGGACATCCGATTTTGTCTTCATCATAGGTTGTCCATCTGGACCCAGTACGGGTTGTCCATTAGCATCTAAGACAGGTTCAGTTGCAGCTTCCGCTGCTGCCATATCAGTTGAGGTGCCTGTTGCCGCAGAATATTCGGCTAGTGCATTCTCTACGGCGGTATCCCCCACTACACCAGTACCAGAAGCAATTACATTTGCATCAGTTTCAGTAGTAGCATCAGCCGTATAAGTACCAGCCGTAGTTGGGTCAACTGCTACTGCACCACCAACCATTCCCATTGTAGGTGTAGTTACAATATTCCCTTCTTCATCAGTCATGTACTTAGGTGAACCGTCCTCATTGTACAATAACTGTCCTGTTTCTGGATCAAAGTCTTGTACAGGTGCGCCACCTGCATCTAAATATTGATCCTCTGATTCCGCTGTCATTGTAGGAATAAATGCTTCACCTTCTGCAAAGCCCGGATCAGTTGTATCTTGAGCTAACATCGAACCTATATCAGCAGGTCTTACATCATACCCTTCAATTATTAAGTTGCCCTTTGCATCAACTTCATAGTCGGGCGTACCGTCTTCTTTAAACGCTGGTATAGGTGCTTCTGACCAGAGATCATCGCCCCCTTTACTTCTTAAGGGCATACTCTTTGCAAAGTCTATTGCATCCTGCGAGGAGTTAAATGCTAAACGACTTGTAGTACCTTCTGCTGTATGCCACGGCATTTTACCATATTGCCAAGTGTAAGTCGATGGGCGTCCACCCATTATTTCCGTTATGTGTTCTGGCGCAGACAATGCAGCACCAGCAGACTTCCACCTAATTTCATAGGTTCCGGGCATATAACCTTGTTTTACTTCAAAGTATTTATCAAAGTCATCTGTTCCCCCTTGCCCACTACTATCTATTCCTAGTGTCATAGGAGTACCACCTACCATTTTTTGTTTATAGATAGGTTCTTGCTTATCTTCATACCCTTCAATTCCGGGATCACGAAATCCTTTATCTATTGCTTCTTGTAAACGTTCTGCATTTGATTGACTTGAAGATGTTGTAGGAGTAGCAGGTGGTGTGGTCGGAGTAGGACTACTAGCAGATGCCGCACTTGTTGGTGTGCTAGGTGCTGATGTAGTCGTAGGTGTTAAAGTAGATGGTGTATAAGATGTACCACTATCTGTACCTGTAGGAGCAGGATCAGTCTGTGGTATAGGTAGTGAAGGCATTGATGAACGTGCGGCATCAGGAATATCTGAAGTATCTGGCATAGCAACAGTAGGAGCAGGAATATTAGCTAAAGCATCTTGATAAGTTTGTTCTCCCATAGTTGCCGCTGTTGCTGGAGAAGTAGAAGCTACGTTATCTATTTCAGATTGATATCCCCCTTGAAAACTACCATAAGTACCAAAGTCTGAATCCGCTGACGGCGGCTTAAATCCGGGAGGAAGTGGTCCAGCAACTTGCCCACCAGTAGCAAAGCCCCTTCTCGCTTCCATAGTTTTATTCATAGGGCTAGGAGATGATTGCTTTGCCATTGCAGCCCCTGCTAAAGCAGCATTAACAAATGCATCTGCTTGCGGATTATTCACTAAAAATCTACTAGACGCTGATGGATTATCAGGGCCATCATATCCTAAAGCCCTCACCGTTTTACGGATAATATCCGTTTGCTCCCTTGTAAATTGCATTATTTTTTACCTCTCTTAATACACCTTTGGATTGTTTTTGTTTCATATATACGAATGACTACCCATATTAGTGATGCTACTGCTGTTACTTCTGGTATCCATTGCATTACTGCGCCAATGGTTACACCACCAGCAGATACATCAATCATATTTTTTGTTGGCTCATCCATTTTAAGTTCCTAATTAAACATCAGCTAAAGTTCCATCATCCTCTGGAACAGGCAAGTCTATAACACTAAATTTAGTACCATCCCAGTTAATACTACGAGTTGTTTCATTAAAATTTTCAATATCGAATTGATCAACAAATACATAACCAGCATCCTTCAACATATCTTGCGTAAAAGTTTCTTTGTCTGTTCTTGTTGAGCCATTAGACATTCTAATTCTTTCTGGTATATCTTGCCATAAGATAGGAAACTCTCCATTCAAAGAAAACATATAAGTTAATTTCCAACTATCAGTCATGCTGTTATCAATTCTGAAAATACCCAATGATTAGTATTTTGCCCAGCGGAGGATGTTTCGCTATATATAAAGTAAGTTCCGCTATACGCACTATTTGGACCTGTGCCGCTTGAGGGCGTACCAGATTGATCAACATTCCATCTACCTGCGCCTGTAGAAGTAGTTGTATTAATTTGGGTAGAGTTAGCAAATGCAGTAGTGATATTACTTGTATTTGTATTTCCAGCCTCTAGCCACCCACCGTAGCCACCACCGCTACTATTACTTTCAAAACCGTAAGTTGTAGTGAGGCTACCATCGTTATAATACTGAACATTATCTATTGCATAATCTCCTCGCCAACCATAGCCCGATGAATATCCCGAATCATGTTTCCATGCAAATCTAAATTCAGTACCCGGAGTTATTGCATACGCATTACCACTCCAGCTTACTGATATCCATGAAGTACTGTTATAGTTACCACCTGTTGTACCAAAAGTATGTAGTATATTACCAGATGTATCAACAACATAATGATAGATAGTACCTATATGTATACCGTATCTATTCTCTTTTAAGTCAACATATATATCAACATCTGTTCCAACAACATCTGTTACAGTAACATTGCCAGACTCCATCTCAACAGTCCCACTTGTACTGCCTGATCTTATCTCTAACTTAAATACATTACTCTCTGATAATCCACCTACTTCTGCTAAAAAAGAAAAGTTTAAGGTTGCAGCGTTAGATGATAGAGTAAAGCTGCCGCTAACACTTCCACCCCCTGTTAAATCTGCATCAGTCATTGTAGTGCCAGATACAGTGTTAAAGGTATAATAAAGGGTACTTCCGTCTGCAAACCCTGCTGTAACAACAGCAAAGCTCATTGATGCGCCTTCAGCTACTGTAGAAGTGGATTCAGTACAACTAATATACTTTTTTGTAGTAGGCCATTTCTCATAATACATACGTTGGTCGAATAGATCAAATATACCAGACGTACTATTTGTTTCAGCGACACCAGTTAACGAGTGTTTAAGTCCTATTTTACCTGCATTTCTTCTCATATGACTTACCTACACTGTAAATGTTTGGACAGAACCAGTATATGTAAAGGTAGTATTTAATGATCCATCTGTCCATACTTCTACCTTTCCATCAACACCAGCCGTTCCACCTGATTGATTATTTCCAGAACTACCACCTGATCCTTGTCCACCTGTGCTTCCACCACCCTGTGTATTAGTAGTTGAAGTTAGTGCAGGTAAGTCTCCCTGCCCACTAAATCCTACGTATCCTGATCCACCTCCTGCGCCAGTAGAGTTAGCTCCCCCTGTTCCACCATACCAGCCAGAACCGCCGCCGCCAGCTAAGTTTTGGTTCGAGTATCCACCCACACCAAACGCTCCATTGATACCGCCTTGTGAAGTTACACCACCAGCAGATTGTGTACCACCCGGACCACCTGTTCTGTTACCATACTGTCCACTAGTACCAACGTCTGCGCCTACGTTACCACCACCATCTGCACCTATTGAGCAGTTTCCACCGCCACCGCCGCCACCGCCTACGATAATAACTGAGCCAGTATCACCACTTAAGCTAGATAATATACCAGTTGCAGTTGCAACATGGGTTGCTCCACCGCCAGAACCGCCCCAGTAACCTCCATTACCCGCCCTTGCTCCACCATTATATCTTGCTGGATGTGTTGTTCCAGTTTGGCTAACGCCGCCTTGACCTACTACAATGTAGAATGTTGTTCCAGCCGCTACAGTTTCAAGAGTGCCTTGTGCGTATCCTCCATCACCGCCATGATGAGGATTACCATTATTACTGTAGTTACTTCCGGGTCCACCTCCTGCACCCCATACCTTAAGGAGTATATCAACACCATCGCCAAATAAATGTCCAACAGTTAAATTATGGACTCCAGCTTTAGCGTTTAAGCCACTCTCATTTCCTACGTAACTACCGTACCTTAGATAATTGAATGCCATTATTATGCATCGTCTATTTCTTCATACGAACATACCCCTGCTAAATCTCCAGCGGCACTAGCGTCTAAATGTATTGCTCTATCTTCTTCTAGATATATAGAAGTATCTTTTGATATTACAACTAAAGTAGAATCGGCAGGAACACTTATAGTATTTGCAAGTTTTGCTAGTACAGAACCACTAGCAGTTTTTATAGTAACAGTTATATCAGCAGCGTTTGTTCCGTCAATATTAGATATTACTAAGCTGTTTATTTTTAACAACTTATTAGACGATGCAGCATTGGTTAATATCGCATCATCAGATGTCGATATATCTGCATCGAAAGCTGTTTTTCCATATATTGAAGTTACGCTAACTACATTAGGTGCTGCCATTTATTCCTTCCTTATCCGAATACCATAGCCATAGCTATAGCCTTTCCTGTTGTGATACCACCACCGCCGCCGCCACCAGCAATAGTAATTGTTTTAGTGCTTCCTGTTCCACTTGCGGTAACTCCCGCTCCTACAAAGTTTAAGGTTGTAGCTGCCGTAGATAAGGATACTCCTTCGTCCTGTATGGTAGTTGAGCCAGCGGCTACATCTGCAAATGTTATAGTACCACTACCATCTGTCTGTAATACTTGGTTAGCCGTGCCATCTGCTGCTGGTAGAGTAAATGCGTTATTAATACGCATTGCCCCACTACTATCTATTTTTAATCTTTCAGTAGTATTATTATATATATGGATTTCGTTATCCATAGCCGCTGTGCCAGCGTAGTCACCAATTATTATATTATTAGCACCTGTTGTTACTGCGTCACCAGCAGTTTTTCCTATAAAAATATTGTTATCGCCAGTAGTTATAGCGGTTCCTGCTTGGTAGCCTACATATACTCCATACTCTTCTTGCGCGTCATTTGCCGCACCCACCCCTGCTTCATACCCTATAGCAGTATTGTATGCTCTATTTGTAGCATTAGCCCCATTCATTAGAGCTTTAGTACCTATACCTACATTATAACTATTTCCATCTTTAGCCGATGACATCCCTGCTTTATAGCCAATGTAGACATTATCTCTATTGCCACCACCATTACCTGCACTTGCACCGATATGCACACCAAACTGTACAACGTCTGCCGCACCACCAGCCCATGTAGACCCACTACCAATAGTAACATGACTATTTAAAAACTTAGAAACACTAACACAGTTATCACCTATAGCTACGGAGCCAGAGGATGTTTCCATTAAAGCATGAGCATCATGTCCTATAATAACATTGTGATCACCAGATGTTATAGCATTCGCCGCACCCACTCCAATGATTGTGTTATCATCAGCAGCATTTAATGTTCCTGTAGTTACATCACCAATCTTTAAACTACCAACAAAATCAGTGCCATTAAATTTAACATCACTTAAATCATTTAGTGCAGAGGCTCCACCACCGCCTGATACTGTTGCCCATGATACAGCACCTGATCCATTTGTTTGTAGTACCTGATTAGATGTGCCATCAGCAGTTGGAAACCTAAAGGCTGAGTTAAATTGTACGCCGCCAGAACTATCAACATGGATACGGCGGGTATCTGTGCCAATAACTATCTCACCACCAGCCGTAGCTGAATCTGGGTCTAGTTGATATCCAATTATAGTATTATAATCTGCACTAGTAATGTTGTCGCCAGTTTGATAACCAATACATATATTGCCATCTCCTGTAGATAGTAAGTCAAGAGATTCGGCCCCAAGTGCCGTATTATAGTCTCCAGTTGCTGTTGGGTAGGTAGCACCATATCCTGTTTGGTAGCCTACAAAGGTATTCTTAGTTCCTGTATATATATCTCGTCCAGCTTCATAGCCAATATAAGTACTACCATCTGCATGTTGCCTATAACCCGCTTTTGATCCTACTGCTACATTATAGTCTTCGCCATCAACACTATTTAAAGCCTGATTACCTACAGCAGTATTATCGTCACCTAAGTTTAGGTTTGGCAAAGATTCTTTGCCTACCGCAGTATTTCTAGAGCCACTAGTTAAATTTAAGAAGGCACCTTTACCTAAAGCACTATTATCATCTCCAGATGTAATAGGTCTGCCACATAAGAACCCAACAAATGTATTACTTGAAGCTCCGTTTAAAGTTCCTGTGTGAGTATCTCCTATCATTAATGAGTTACTAAAATCGGTAATGTCAAATTCAACATCACTTAAGTCATTTAATGCAGAAGCACCCCCTCCACCTGAGACTGTGGCAAAAGATAAGTTTCCACCTCCATCTGTTTGTAATACTTGGTTAGCTGTACCATCGGAGGTAGGTACTTTAAATGTTGTTCCCCCAGAAGTTAATCTTAAATTTGTTCCATCAGATGAGATTGATTCATTTGCATCGGTAAGTTGTATTGTTGGGATACTATTAGTGCTTTCGGTTAATAACAAACCTGTATCATGTACGTGCTTTAAAGTTACTTCAATGTTTGCTCCAAAATAAAGTAAAGCTGAATCGCTATTCCATAGTGTGTTATCCCCAATATATACATCATCACCAAAATAAGCATCTTTGGCTACACCAATTCCCCCATCAATTACTACTGCTCCAGTTGAACTTGATGATGCATCAACATCACTAAAAAAACGTGCATTACCTTTCTCACTCATGTCAAGTGTTAAGGCAGTTATAGAAGCACTGTTATCATTTCCTTTAAAATGAATATCAGTATTATTGCCTTGAGCATCTATAGTGATGTCGCCACTACTTGTGGCTAAAGTAACAGCGGCATCTCCAGTAGTAATATCATCAGCAGCAGTACTACCGCCAGCATTTGTCCAAGACGTTAAGCCAGAGCCGTTCGTTTGTAGTACCTGACCATTTGTTCCGTTAGATGATGGAAGTTGAAAAGTTACATCCCCACTATAGTCTGCATGTGGGGGAGCCTTAACAGTTACTTTATGAGCGTTACTTGATTCACAATAAAAGTCTATATAACCAACATTACCACTACTTGTTCGTATTTGAACCGCACCATCTTGTACGGTCACTCCACCAGTAGACCCGTTACCACCTATATTAGCATTGCCAGTAACAGTAAGTGTAGAACCATTGAATGTTAAGTTAGCCTCGCCATCAAGTTCGGTAGTAGTTGATCCAATAGTTACAAGTCTATCAGCAGTTTGATTATTTAATCCTGTAACGACAGCAGTAGATGTTGCAAAAGAAAGTGCGCCTGACCCATTTGTTTGTAAGACTTGATTTGCTGTACCATCACTAGTCGGGAATCTATAGGCATTATTAAACTGAACACCACCACTAGAGTCTACTGATATTCTTTCATTGCCGTCAGCATATAAGTGAATTTCTCCACTCATATTTGTAGTGCCAGCGTATTCGCCAATTACTATATTATTATGTCCACTAGTAATTGCGTTACCAGCATTTTTACCTATTAAAACATTATCGTAACCTGAGTTTACTGTTTGTCCTGCATAATAACCTATAAGGGTATTATAGTCACCAGTAGTAATATTTTCTCCAGTTTGAGAACCTATATAGATACCGTATTCGTCACTTGATCCTGTACCACCTTTACCTGCCTGATAGCCTAGAGCTACATTCTGTGCGCGTATGTTTGTGTCACTATTATACAACGATTCATAACCAATTGCAATATTATGAGTATGACTTGCATCTTGCACTTGACTAAATGCTTTTTCTCCAATTGCTATATTACCAGTAGTACCCTTAAAGTTTCTCCCTGCGTTATCTCCAATCATAATATTCTTAGTTGTATTAGAGGTGAAGGTCGCGTCCCGTCCTGCTTGATACCCAATTAAAATATTACTACTCGCGCCAGTATTTCCTTGCAGAACCATGCCAGCTTCTGCGCCTACTGCAATAAGAGTACTGCCAGAGTTAGTCATAGTTGCGGCGGCATTATTTCCTATAAATATACTATCTATAGAGGAAGCAGTAGATGTACCTTTTCCCGCATTTGTTCCTATAGCTACGTTATTTGTAGTAGCACTACTTGTCCTATTAGATAATGCGTACTCTCCAATAGCAATATTATTTGCGGCGTTCCCTACATTTAGGTTTTCTCCAGACTTTACTCCAATAAGAATGTTACCATTAATACCGGAATTACCATTACTACCTATATATTTTGCAGCTTCATGTCCTAAAATAATATTACTACTTGAAGTAGATAGATTATTTGCAGCATCATGTCCTATAATAATATTTTCATCGCCAGATGTAATACCGTTAGCAGCACCTTGCCCAACAATAAAGTTGTTTGATGCGCTACTAAGACTACCAGTAGTAGTATCTCCTATTTTTAGACTATGGCTAAAGTCAGTAATATTATATTTTACTTCGGTAAGTTCATTTAATCCTACTGCTACTGCACCCCACTCTAAAGTACCTCCAGAGTTAAAGTTCTGTGGTACACGTAAGAATTGATAACTCCCTAGACTCGTTGTTGGACTTGTTTGAGGTATCTTCCAGCCAGTTGTTGCAAATGATTTTGCGAATATATCAGCATGACCTGTCATGTTAATATATCCTGTTGTTGCTCCTGTAGAATCAGTTTCTGCAAACTCAAATCTATCAGACTGTTCGTTCCAAACCATTGCTACATTAGTCGAGTCTCCACGCTCAAAGATAAAGCCAGCATCCTCTGATGGACTTCCTGTTTGCCCATGATTTAATTCAATTAGATGATCTTCAACAGTCATATGAGTTGTGTTAATTGTAGTTGTATCACCTGACACATGTAGGTGTGGTATTGTTACTGTACCATCAGAGGCTATCTTAATAGCATCTGGATCACCTACACTACCTATATAGCCATCATTAGGTATGAGCATTGCTACGTTAGTAGAGTCGCTACTTGTTAGCTGTAAACGTTTTGCTGTTAATAATTCTGTACCCGGATTATAAAATAGTTCTGCATGGTCTGCCTCAATGCCAATTGAAGAACCACTAGAAGCTGCGTCAGCAGCAAATAACACAGCATTATTCTCGCTCGTAGATGTGTTGGCAGATAGTACAATATTAGTAGCGGTTGTTGCTGTTGTTGCAGAACCCGCACTTGTAGCAGTACCTGCACTATTTGCCGATGTTGCATTGCCCTGTAAGGCACCGATAAATGTAGTGGCAGTTACTGCATTTGTTGATGGATTAAAAAGGAAACTACTGTCTGTTTCGAGACCTATTGATGATTGATTGCCACTAGACGCATCAGCAACGAATACAATTGGGTTATCTTCGTTAGTACTATTGTTTCCTACCGTAACAACATTAGTTGCCGTTGTTGCCGTTGTCGATGTAGATGAACTACTTGCACTAGTAGCAGTAGCAGCATTACCCTGCAATGCACCAGTAAAGGTAGTTGTAGTTAGGACTTGGGTATTAGGATTATAAGTTAATCCAGTATCTGTTCTAACTTTTTCATGTCCATCCACAGAATCTGCAAACAACAAGTTATGCGTAGCATCTTGTGTGTTTGTTGGTTCTAACCAAACATCTGCATCAGCTTGTAAGTAACGCATTAATTATACCTGTGTCTTTACAGAGATTTCCATTCCTCGTATAGTCATTGTGCCACTGCCATGTAGACATGCATATAGTCCAGCTTGATTAACAAAGCCAGCCGCTTTACTTGTTTCCGCTGCATTAGGATATCCACCAAAATATCCATAATCATGCCCGCTACCCCATTCGTATAACAGGCGTCTATTTAAAGGCACAGTATACTTTAACGTAGTTTCTCTAATTGTACCTGCTGTAGCATAGTGTCCAAATGCTTCATCGTGAGATACAGCATCTGTCATAGCTAATGTTAAAGATTGATCAATTGCAACATCGTATGTATCAAAGTGACCACCTCTTAAAAAGAATCGGTATTCAGTCGCAGCATCAGTTGAATCAGATGACCAATATATTTTACACTCAACTTCATCTTGCCCATGATGCATTAAATTTTGCATCCATTGAACACGCCCAGTAAATGATTTATTTGTTCCTACTGCATTACCCGGAGAAAATACAGGAACAATAGTAGCACCTGTTACTGTTTGTTGTGAGTACAGAGAGTTAGAATTTGGCGTATTACCTGCTGCAAAATCTGTATCTCTTGGAACAACTAGACCTGTCTTAGTAGTTTCTTTTCCAAAGCTATCTCCCCAAAGAAGATTACTTTTTGAAAGTGTTATAGGACGGGCATTATACGCACTAATAAAAGATACTGATGCTGGATGCCGTCCTTGTGTGGTCATTGTATCGCCATGACTTTTACCGTAT
>Ga0110931_1000545_pt1 | contig 14252 bp, 17 predicted proteins | sample 4_EtaG_FD_79333 | JGI IMG/M metagenome (GOLD analysis project Ga0110931, IMG submission 79333) | Marine viral communities from the Subarctic Pacific Ocean - 4_ETSP_OMZ_AT15127 metaG (version 2) (version 2) | ecosystem: Environmental > Aquatic > Marine > Oceanic | place: Pacific Ocean | collected... | reverse complement strand
TAGTCGGCACAGGCATAGGCTGGGGCATGCTTTGCATTGGAGAAGGCATAAACGGCTGTACCGGTGGTGTTGGTGCTGGACCCTGACCCGAATTGAGGGTTTGCATACCTACTAATGACGCTGGATTAGTAGGACCACTGTATTGCGGCAGCTCAGAATGGAATTGAACGACCGAAGGATCAAATTGTGCGGGTGGTTGCATCACCGGTGGTGGTGGCTCAGTGGGTCTACCGACCACTTGCGGAGACATTACGTGAGGTTGTGCTACCGGAGGTGGTGGTGTCATTGGCCTTGTAACTTGTGAAGGCATTACAGGCGGTGATTTGTACGCCTTAGAAATTCCCGGCATACCCGGTATCATCATTGACAATCTTTCGGTTTTGCCACTTTTGTAGTCGTCCATTTCTTCCCGAAACTCTGTTGCACTGTCAAAATCCCTTCGTTGTGGCATTGGTTCTGCCATGGGAGTTTTTGCTAATCCAAATCTTTTCAAAAACGCACCCCGATCTTCATCTCCCAATCCCTGATAAACATCAAAAATTGATTGAGGCGCAACTGACGGCTGTCGCATTGGTTCAAATTCTCTACGCAACGCTCCAATACCTCTATTATCCCCACGTAAAAAATTAAACTGCGAAGGTCCAAATCTATTGCCCATAAAAGGCATTGGCCTTCGTTGATAGGGATTAAACTGCGAAAGCATTAGACTTCGTTGATAGGGATTAAACTGCGAAAGCATTGGCCTTCGTTGATAAGGATTAAACTGCGGAAGCATTCGCCTTCGTTGATAAGGATTAAACGGAGGGGGGCGAAACCCCCCGCCGCCAAACCTACTCATCTGAGGTAACATTTGAGGTCTGAATCCACCAAACAAACCGCCTAGTCCGCCCATGTTTCGCATGCGCGACCTTGCTGCCATTATTCGTGAAGTCATATCTCCCGGCATTTGGCTCATGAGATAATCCTAATCGTACTTCTTTATCATCTCCAAAATAATCATGTAACTGTCTCCACTGGAGTGACCCACAGTTGTGAAGTCAATGTCTCCGGTTTTGCCAGATCCAGCGTTATTTGGGATGGCGGTAAAATTATCGTAATACTCGTCACCAGTTGAATCCGCAGGCAATCCAACCAAAAGAACGCTTGAAGTCGCATCAAACTCAAGCTTTACGGACATACCTACAGTAGCCCAATAAATCCTTTGAATATGAACCTCAGTGCAAGCTACACCATCTGAGTTGGAAGCCAAGGCAGACACATCTACTTTTTTTACCGCACTCTCGCCACTGCCGTCAGACACGTTAGTGAACCGCATTACTGCAGTTCTCTCGCCGTCTTGTATAGTTTGTGAAGCTACAGCATCAGCCATATCTCACCTCCTACAGTTCAGTAACTGCGGTGCGTTCTTTGTAAGCGCCAATATAATCAACGGTCAAAGTTTTTGCTGCCGCAGCGCCATTTTGTATTCCAAATGAAAGAGTTAACTCTTCGTTGTCTGGCACGTTTGTGCTAACTACCGTACCGGCTAAAACATTGTTTTGGAAAACGTGAAACTTCTGATCTTTCGGATCATATACAAATCCGACAGTCATGAAAGTATCATCGGCCAGCGCGGTGGAAAGATCTAACGTCGATTGAGTGCTATCTTTTTCAACGATAAAAGTAACAGTTGTACCTCCATCTGATTTCAAAAAGAAAATGCCATCGGTTACGTCTAACGGAGATGTGTCCGTAAGTTGTAAGCCAGCTACAATGTCAGATTGCGTTGCATCATTGGTTTTAAACCTCATGTTGAACGCTAATTGCTTACCAGCTTCGTACTTGAAGCCTTCTTTGACTAACTGGAAAAAATCATTGTCATTATCGCCAGCAGCGTTGGTTACTAACAAAAGACCGCCATCGCCATCAGCTAATGCTTCTGTTGCAGACCCAGTTCCGTCTTCTGTTGTGGTAATTGTCCAATCGGACGCTAAGTAAGTATCAAAGTCATTGAAATAACCATGGTACTTATGGGGTGCTGGAGCTTTTAATTTACCTAATGTTCCATCAGCTGAAACATTGGTTACTCCGCTAGTAAAGTGTGTTGTCATGCTACAGTCCTCCTAAATTAGACCAGCAACCGGCCCATCCGATTGCCATAGAGACTGATTTAGTATAACACCAAAAAAACATAATCATATAAAAAAGGGGCCGAAGCCCCTTTTGCTCAATAATACCTAAATGTTATGAATAAATTTTTAGGTATTCGGCTTCCAACCCCGCCTCAAGAATTTGCCTTTTGTACTTTCTTAATATGACCTTTGCTGCATGCTGTTGTGCTGGTGACCATGTTTTTTGCTGGCTCAAAGAATAACCAAAAGTTGCATCAATTTTATTGAAACCCTGACCATCTTTAGCCTTCACTCCATCGCATCTTGTAGCAACAGCTTGAACAAAACTTTGTAAGCTCTTAACCACTTCTGTAGCAAGAGGTTTAGGCTGTTTGCTCAATTTAGGACCAGTAACATCAATTGCGATGTCTTCTATTTTAATTTCTTCATTAACAATCACATCATCAAGTGACTCATTTTGAATGTTCATTTTCTTTACAATAACTTTAGCAAGTCGAGCATCTATTGTTCCATCGACAACTAAATGCTGTACAAGCACTGAGTTCCTCTGTCCCATTCGGTGGCAACGATCTTCGGCTTGCAAAACATCTCCAGAAACCCATGAAAGTTCCGCGAACACAACGTGGCTTGCGGCATGCAACGTCAGCCCTGTCCCAGCTGCACCAATTGTTCCAACAAATATCTCAGCATTACCATTTTGAAACTCATTAACCGCTGAGTCACGTTGCTCTTGTGTGTTTGATCCAGTCAATGTTACGACCTGTTTTCCAGCTTTTTGCAAGCCATCTTTTATTCCTTCAACAACATCTCTGTGGTGCGCCATCACAACAACCTTATGCGGTATGGACGCTACGTGATCAACAACATCTTGTACTTTTTGAAGTGCAGTTTCGTGCCTGACATTGCTCATTTTTTCAAAATCAATGTCTTCTGCAGAAATATTGGCGGAAGCTTCAGCTAAGCTTTCAAACTCTCGCGTAATAGAATTGGTATATTTGTCGTTTGGCAAAACAATAATTTGTCTGGTTTTCTCAGGAAGATCTTTTAAGACTTGATCTTTTTTCCTGCGAACCATAATAGATTGTCGCAAAAGACGTTGTAGTTCTTCTAAATTTGTTGCGCCATCAAAATGCCATCCAAATCTATCTTTATATGCACCAGCAAATTTTTGTGCAAAGCTAAAATAGTTTCCAAACACTTCTGGCAAAAGATAGCCAGCTATAGGCTGTAGCTCGATAGGTCTGTTTGGTATTGGCGTTCCAGTTAAAGCAATTTTTCGATCAGCTTCAAGCCTGCCAACAACTTTTTTCTCTTTTTTTGAATATTTACCAGTTATCGCAATACTACGTTGTGCTTTTGGAGATTTGATGTAATGTGCCTCATCTAAAATGACTAATCCCCATTTTCTTGAATGCAAATCCTTCGAGTGCTTTTTCAAAACATCGTAATTAATGATTACAACATCCGGGTTTGCAGGAATTTTCTCACCGCCACCATTAACTATTTGTATGTCGCGCTCAGAGACCAGCCATTTTTCAAGCTCTCTTTTCCAATTGATTTTTAGGGAGCATGGGCAAATTACTAAAACGGTTTCAGGTGTGGTTGCGTTAATTACACCAATTGCTTGAATGGTTTTGCCAAGACCCATCTCATCTGCAATGCAAGAAGCAGGTCTTTGTATGGCATATGCAATACCCGCTTTTTGAAAGGGTCTATACTCAAGACCTGAAGGAACCGGAATATTGATATCGCTATCTTCAGCGTTGGAATCGTTAATAGCTTTATCATTATCTCTAAAACGAGTCACCGTCCACTGATCATTTACTTTGCGCACTGAGTAACCGGCTTTTTTTACAGCTTCTTTTTTCTCGCGCCATACATACCAAAACTCAGGGGTAGGATTAGCGGTGCTTATGAAACGGCCATCTGTGTGGACCGTTTCTTTTGACCAATCTAGCTTCAGTTCCATGTTTATCTCCGGTTTTTTCAATCTATATGCTTAATATACTTGATTCCGTGTCCATGTGCAACTTTATGTACATATGTATTTAGGCATAAAAAAAGAGGGCCGAAGCCCTCTTTCTCAGTAGTTGAGTTATAAACCCTACTGTTGGTTCAAGTTAGGCACCTTGTGACCCGTAGCAACCCCTCCAGTCAGAAAATCCGAACGAGAACCGCTCCCTAGCCTTATAGCGCAGATTTCCTGTGGTGAAGTCTGGTTCCATCTGAGTTTCCATCGCTGTTCTTTGGAAACCCTTTAGACCTTCACCTGCCTCTGTGACACTTGTGAGCAAGAAAAACGCATCTGGATCGCTCAGATAATGGTTAATAGTATAACCACCAGAAAGAACGCCCGTGTTTCTAATTGCGTTAATGTCATTGTCAGCAGTTCCAGATCTACCGGGTGAGTTCAGGATTCTATCAGCGATAAACGACAATTGAGGTGGTATTACCAGCTTCGTTGCGTTAACCGAGATAGTCAGTCCTTTATCGTCTGTGAAGGTGCTTATGGATATTAGCGCATCTTCGAGTGACGTCTCGTTGAGATCTGCCATGGTTGTTGCTCTGTTCGCAGCAGTTCCACCACCCGCAAGTGGGTGAGCTGTATTGATCAGAGAAACGCCATCGCCACCAGTATGTGATGAACTAAAAGCATTGTTTAAGACATCACTTGCCATGGTCTCTTTCGTATGCGCCATGCTGCGCGCTAGGGCTTTGACGTATCGTTTGCCCAAGGAGTCGTAAAGATTATCTTCTACTGCCTCCTGTGTTAATGCGAAAGCGAGACTGACGGTCGAATGTGTATATCTTGAGGTAAATGACTCATTTGCATTATCAAAAGCCACCCCTCCACCTTCCGTTTTTGTTGGTGCGCCACCAAAACCAGTAATCAACACCTCTTCTTCAAAGGCACGTTGAGAATCTTCCATAGGGAAAATGTCCGCGTACTCTTGATCGTATGAATCATACGACATGCCGAAGAGAGAATTAAGACCCGGTTCTAGCTCTTTTGCTAATTGCGCTCTTGAAATCGCCATATTATTAACCTCCTAAGCTAAACCAGCGCCTTTAACGCCGAATATATGATTTTGTATAACGACATACACATTAGTCGCGTCAGATGCTACATCGTCGTTGTCAGGATCTTCAGTAATGTCGATTGCCTTTACAGACAATGTCGTTCCTGTTCCACCATCAGAGACGTTTAGCTCTGCACCAGAAATACCAGTCTTGGTACTTCCTGCTGATGTGTACACTATGTCAAAATTACCGAACAGATCGGCAACCGGAAATGCAGCATTACATTGCACTTCAAATACAACACTCGGATCATCTATAACAAAAGCGATGATATCTGAAGTGTCTGTACTTGCAGGATAGTAATTGCTGTAAATCTGTTCACCAGTCGTAGGATCGGTATATTGACACCCATTGAAAACGCCGACGATTGGCACAGTGCCTCCGTCCGCGTGAACCTCTACGGTCCCACCAGTGACTTGAGCTACCATATCGCCTTGAAAAATTGCAGTGCCATAATTGGCTGCTATACGGTATCGACCCACGCCCCCGGAGTATGGAGATCCGCCAATCATTTTGACTGGCTTCATTCCAAAAGCGGCATCTTTATTAGCCATAAGAATATACTCCTATTAAGATTTACCGAAGGTTACTTTAGTATCCCTCTGAGGGTCATATTTCACGTATCTGCCATCAGCCCTAGCATCGCTAAACACTGTATTATCTAAAGCATCAATAGCCTGTCGGCTCTGTTGCTGATAATAGGCTCTACGTTCTTCAATCGTCTCATTAGGAATTATTGCCAAAAGCAATCCTTCATTGGTTATTACGCCAGTATTTCTGCCTTCTTCAACACTTGGCATGTGTTGCCACTCTGGCGGAAGATCTTCTGCTTTTACCAATGACCATCCTTCTCGAATGCGCCTTGATACATTAGATCTGTCTTCTGTGCCAAGCATTTCCGCCCTAATCCACCTATAGGTATAACCCGGAGGCGGAGGAGGCGTTTCCAGTTTTCTTACTGGCCTCCATGGTTTTCTACGAGCGTGTTTATCGTGTATCTCGGATTCACGTGAGTTTCGATTCGTAGCTTTCTTTTCTTCTGTTGTCATACTGCCTCCCTCTGAGCAATTTTTTGCTTTTCTTGGGCTACCCTTTTTAACCAGTCTTGTTCGGACATGTTATGAGGTTTTAACCCGCGAAGGCGCTCGACTTCAGTTTTCGTAAAAGTTACGCCGTTCTTTTTACCGCGTGTTTGTGGACGACTTCCTACGGAAGCGGAAGCGACTCTTTGCACGGAGGGTCTATCTTCCTTTTGACCGTCACCCTCATCCGCAGATTGCAGATGTGGGTAAATTTTATAAATTCTATTGTTTAACTCACCATAATACTCGTTTGAATCTGGCTCGTAACCTTCATTAATCAGCATGTTGTGCTGAAAGAAAGCAAACTGAGTTGCTTCAAGATTGCTAGGATCTTCCTGATCCCCGTACCACTTGTTCTGTTCGTACCATCCTAAAGCCTCTTTGGTTGGCTCTGCTGGTCTATCAAGCTCTGATTGTTGTTGAGCAGAAGCTGGTTGTTGTGAGTAAGGCTGTGCTTGACCAGAAACTGGCTGTTGCTGGACAGACTCTTGTCTATTTTTTGCCAACCTAATTTTTTCTTTTTGTATGCTCAAATCTGACTTTAACGTGTCAGCTTTAGTCATTAATTCCGCATCACCGGACTCTACGGCTTTTTTGTAAAGATCGTTTGCTTGCGTTTCTTTTGCAAGCAGAGCTTCCTCTTCTTTTTGTAAGACAGTTGCCTGCTGTTCTACTTGTGATTGAGAAAGCGCATGTAATTGGGTTTGTTGCTCCCTAACCATTTGTTCAAGCGCATTGGCTCTTTCTTCGGCTTGACGGAGCTGTTGATTCTTCTTGTTTATACGCTTGCTAACGCCTTTCGTGTATCGATCAAGCTCAACCTGATCGTCTGGCGTTGCCGATTGCTCTTCTATACTTACTGAAATTTCTTCAGCATCTTGTTGTATTTTTTCGTCTTTTTCTATCATGGCTATACACTCATTATATCATCGGGATTTAGGATTGTTGCGATAATTTCATCATCATTGATAATCCGCACTTCAGCGCCATCGTCTAGTTTGAATCTAGCACCCGCGTATCGGCCAATCATTACCCATTGTTTCTCAGTACACCAAGGAGTGTCACCATACTTGTCCGTGTCGTTATAACACTGTGGTCCCATTTTTACCACATACGCTACAACTGTAGCTAAGTTCTCTCTTTCAATGGTTTCGTTAGTTAACAAGATGCCGCCTTTGGTTTTTTGCTTACCAGAGTATGGTAAAACCAAGATACGCCAACCAGTTGGTTGTGGCATTCTGTCTAAAACGGATTTGTCAAGAAGGGAGGGATCGAGGACTTTGTCCTCAAGTTCTACATAAGCCTCTGTAATAGCTTTCTTTGCTGCTTCAGCCATCTATTTACAATTCCTTGTTATACTCTTTCATCTCCGATTCGATGTAGTATAACCCAGAAAGCTCACCTTGCAAAAATTTATAGTGTTCTATACTTTCAAGCGATCCCGACATAAGCGTTTCGCTAATTTGAGACTCTCTGTCTTTAATTAGCCTTTTGATTTTTTCATATAAAGTTATATCGTCCATTAAGCCTTAACTTTAAATTTCAATCCTTTAGTAGCCGCACCAGCGCCCCTAGCATTAACAATTTTCTGTACGCCAGCGTTTTTAGTTTCGCCGTCTACGACCTTAGTAATAGTTTTTTTGTTGCGCTTGTATTTCGTATAACCCTTCATAATTGCTCCTAGCTCTTTTTAGGCCGTCCTCTCTTCTTAGAAGTCGCCTTTTTAGTAGTGGTTTTTTTCGACGTTGCTTTTGGTTTTGGCTTTGGTTTTGGTTCATCCTCAACCTGTTGATCAGCATTGCCTGAAGCGATTTGATCTTGTTTTTTAGCAATTCTAGCTAAATTATCTGCATGCGCCTTTGCGTCAGTAGCTCGTTGCTCAGATAAAGATTGAGCTTCTGCCTCACGATCTAGCTTTTTCTTAGCGCGTAATTCTTTGATCGCTTCAATTTTATAACTTGTTGTCATATATATTCTCCCTGACTTTAGCTTCTCATCTTTTGTTCTAATTCAAGTAGCTTTAAGTCTGCTTGTTGCTGTAATCTCTGCAACGCAACATTTAGTTTATCATCAGCTACCTCTTTTTGTACATCAATACGTTGTTTCTGTATTTCTGTTTCTAACAATTTTTCTTGAGATCTTTGGCTTTGTTTGTCTTCAAACTGTCTTTGTTCTTGATCTAACTGTTTGTCTTTTAGCTCGACCTCTGCTTGTCTGATAGCAACTAAAGGATCGTCTCCGCCCTGACCTATTGACTGCAAGAACTCTTCGCTAAGCTGGGCCATAATTGGAGCTGCAAATTGGTCTAACAACATTTGTATTTGTTGCGCAGCTTGTTGTTGCTGATCAACTGGCATTTGGCCTAATTGTTGCTGAATCTGCTCAATTCTTTGCATGGTTTCTGGGGGCATTTGTTCTCTAGCAAGTTCTGCTGAAAGGAATTGTAAGTGTTGCATAATATGGCTAATGATTGTTGCCTGTATCTGTGCGTTTTCTTTTACAACTTGAGTCAAAAACAACGCTCTGTGTGTCTCAACATGCGCTCTGTGGTTTTGCCCTTCAAACGCTTGCGCTGGTTGCCCCATCAAAAACGCAGAGTTTTCTAATCCAGCGTCTATAGGTTTTGGAGTCATGTCTGGGGGAGGTTGTAACAAGCTTTCTACATTGTCTACGCCTAAAGCTCCGTACATCCTTTTGTAAGCTTCATATATTCCGTTAGGACCATGTACTTGCGGATTAGACTGAACCATTTGTAACAGCTCTTGAGCGAGCGTTATGCGTTGTGATTGGCTGAATATATTAGGGTCTGAAACCGGTATTACATCTATTCGGTCATCAAAATCAGTTTGTTTTATTTCTCTAGGACCAGTGCCAGTTTCATATAAATACTGTGGAGGCAGGTACTCGCTAAACACTTTAGAAAGCAAACCAAACTCTAATCTTTGCGCATAATGCAACCGCTTGTGGATTGCGCTCATAACTTTCGTACCGCGCTCTAACAACGCAACGGTAGTTCCAACAGGCATTGCTTGGTTCATATCACCAACATTCATATCGCCTATTGCTGCAAATCTTTTTCCTGAATCTACAAGTATGCCAAGCAAAGACATAAGCACGTTGCTTGGTTCTTTTATAGGTAAAGGAATTAGATTTTCACGCAGAGATCCGCCTGTCGTGTCAATGTCCCTAAACTCTCCGGGCTGTAATGGCTCGTCCTCATCTCTGATACGCATACCTCTGGCTTTAAAGCCAGCTGGTAGATTAGCAAGGGTTCCTGCATCGATTAGCTGTCGCAATATAGATGTAGATGCTTTAGATAGACCGCCAATCATGTGCGAAAGACCTAAGCCATAAAAGCCTAGTCCGGGTAAAAATTTGTATTGCACAAAGTAATTAATTTTGTTCTTGTAAGGGTCGCCTTCTACATAGTTCCGACGAATTGATAAGACGGTTTGTGATGACTCATCTATTGTAACTATATAAGGAAGCTTCAAACCTGTCGGTTGTCCATCTTGGCCAGCATCCTCAAATCCTTTCAAGTCTAGAATTGTGTGTACTTCATATACAGTATGATCTCTGTCTTCGGCATAAGAAGGGCCAACGCCTTCGATATCATCTATTTCTTTTTGAACATCCGAATTATCAGGGTCATACGAGCTTTCTTTTATTTCTACATCTGCATAAAAACCAGAAAGTTGTTGTTTTTTAATCTCGTTACGCGACATGCTAATTGCATGCGTCACACGTTCAGCACTTGATAAGTCTGATGCTTCGTAAGGCACAATTAAATCTTCTGGAGATATAAATTTAGATACAGCCCTATTCAACACCGTATCAAAATAAATCTTTTTGAACGCGCTACCTGCTAGTGGCAAATAGAACAAAAGCATATCTAGCTCTGGATCGTAGTCTTTCATAACATTCATTATGTAGAAATTCATGAACTCTTGAACTCGATCTGCTTGCGCTTCTGTGTCAGCGCTTCTCTGTCCAATTAGCTGGGTCTTAACTGGACCTTTTGCTGGTAGCATTTCTTTGTAAGCTTGCGCCTGAAATTGTGTAACTGCTTCAGCTAAAATTGGGTGTATTACTCCACTAGAACCCTCAAACGGCTCAGAGCGCGATTCGTCGAATTTCATGCCCAAATACTTCAGGCCATCAACGTATGTCTTTTCCCATTCGCTTCTAGAGTCTTTGTCCTGCCTGATGCTAGATAAGATGTCACTAGAGAGACTTTGCAACTCTCTATCTTCAATCAAATCAACCAAGTTAGCGTCAAATGCGCTTTGATCTTGTGTTGGTAGCTCTTCTAACATCTCGTCATCAACAAGAACTCCTTCTTCATTTACCAATATTTCTGCAGCTTCTCGAATTTGTTCTTGACGACTAGGCTCTGGAAAGACCTCTATGGCTCTACCCCCAACTCTTACGTCTGGATTGTCTTGTGTTCCTAGTTCTTTTTTCTCAATCGCCATAGCTTTTCAGTTTAACACTTATCGCGCATTTTAATAATAAACAACGCGCTTTCGCGGTAATAAATCTGCCTCCATTTGATAGTCTTCACCTAGCGACACAAAACCGCCCTGTCTAAATCTCATTAAAGCCATTGTAGCACTGTCAGTGTAGTCGTCATGGTCAGCGTATGGAAACGCGGCCATCTCCTGAATTACCTCATCAGCAAAATTATCTTCTGTTGCCCAAACCATGCCTGATTCAAATATCGGAGCAACACTGTTCATTCTTGCAATTTTGTCTTGCCCTCGACTCGGCGTATATGAGGTAACAGGTATCCCCATGCGCCTAAGCTCTTGCGTGAGTGGCGTACCGCTTGCTTTTGCCTCAATCAAAATACAATCGGGTTCCCAGTATCTGTATTCCTCCCACGCTAATTTTTTTAATTCTGGAAAGTCAACCCGCACACGTTTTGCGTCTAACAAAATAATTTGATCTGGCTCTCCGTCTTGTGGGCTAAAAATTGCCCAAGTAGTAATAGCGCTGTAGTCGGCAGTTTCTTTTTTAGAAAAAGCTGTATCTAAACTTTGTATTACATAGCTGTATGGTGGCACGTCGCCTTCCCAAGTTTTCCACCACTCGCGCTTTACAATAGCCCCTTCTTCTGCTGTAGGGTTCTGAAGCCACTGAGAATTCCACTTTGATACGGGTAGCGAAGCTTTTACAGACAAAAGCTCTTCTTTCCTCCAAAATTCGGGCCACAACGGTGTGTCGCTTTCAGGCATTATTGCAGGGAATTCGACCACTTCCCATTTGTCAGCGTTTTCTTCGCTTTGTTTTTTTAAAACCTTGCCAACCAAGTCTTTAGTAGACCATCTAGTCATTACAATAATAATAATTCCGCCCGGTTGTAGTCGCTGTCTGGGGCCAGATGTGTACCATTCGTAAGCGCTTTCCATAGATGTTGCAGACAAAGCATCTTGCTCTGAATGCGGATCATCAATTATAAGAAGATCTGCGCCTCGACCTGTGATAGCGCCACCTACGCCAGCCGCAAAGAATTCTCCATCTTGGTTGCTGGTCCATCGTCCAGCCGATTTGTTATCTGCTTGTAGCTTTGTTTCTGGAAAAACAGCACTGTAATCTTCGCTATCTATTATGTTTCTGACTTTACGTCCGAATCGTACCGCTAATTCAGCCGTGTGGGTCGTTTGAATTATTTTTAAATTGCCACGTAGCCCCATCATCCAGCTGGGAAAATACGTGCTGGCAAACTCAGACTTAGAGTGTCTAGGGGGCAGACATACTATAAGTCGTTTAAGTTTACCTTGCGCTATACGATTAAACTTTTCGCCTATAATTTTATGATGACGGCCTTCGATAAAGTCTGGCCAAAGATGCTTTATGTAAGTAATAAAATCCTTTTGACAGGCTTTTTGTTTTTTTAATTGATCATACCTGTTGAGCAATGCAAGTGCTTCTGCCTGATCTTGTTGTGAAAGTATGTCAAAATCTTTTAAAGAAACTTCAGTCATTAAACCTCATGCCACTCCTTGCCTTCAAACAACAAGCTTTCAGCTTCACGCCTACGAATTAGACCCTCAAGAGTTTGGCCTCCCGCTTTGTTCCACCGTCGCATTTCCGAAGGCACTTTTGCATAGTTGCCAGCGTTCAGCTCCTTGAGCATCGTGCTGCTTTTTAAGTTTCTTGGGCCTAAATTAAATGTCCACGCAATAATTGCGTCTCTTTGGTTCTGTGAAAGGTCAACTTCCACATATTTATCTACATAGCCTTCAAACTCTTCTAGGTCTTCAGCTAACATTTTGTCAGCTTCCTCTTGTGTACAAGTATCACCGTCGCTCACGCCCTTGGTGTGTCCATAACCAATTGTTAGAACTGAAGCGCTACAGTGGTAACTTTCCAGCTCACAGCCTTCAAATTTTTTAATAAGCGCTTTTCCTTCTTCAGATATTTTCACTCTACTCTCCCCATGTGCCATCATCCCTGACTTTAGCAAATTTTTTTCCTCCAAAATAACTAACAGCATGCCCTTCTTGAATAAGCATTTGACAAATGTCTTCGCCAGATTCGCTATACGGTATGCCAAGGATTCTTCCATACTTTCCCTTGCCTAAAGATTTTATTTTAAACTGACCAACACATAATTCTTTTAATCTTTCTTTGGCAGCTAACCCTAGTTTTTTTTCAGCAAGATTCCGCGTTCTGGATTCCGGGGTATCTATCCCGTGCAACCTGACACGCTGTTTATGTAGTTTTACGCTAAAACCAAGATCTAAAACTATGTCAATGGTGTCTCCATCAACGACTCGATCTAGTTCTGCCTGATAAACAAAAGCATCTGGTGAATTAGACATCGTGTAGCTCCCATATTAGATCTTCTAACATACTAGTTTTTCCAAAGCCGCATGAATTGCCAATATCATTCATTTTCTTGCTCTTCTCGCGCCCTTGTTTCTTCGTCTTGCATTCTATAATACTCTATAATTGCCAATACGTTAGTAACATATCTTTTTAGCTCCGCCATATTCATGCTTAAAGACTCATATCCATTAGTAGACAATGCATAGTATGGCTCACTTGGCGCTGAGCCTTCTTCAACTAACGCAAGATATTCAGCCATAATTTCTGGAGTTAAAACGCGCCAAGTTACATCTTGCAGGTTTACCTCCAATGGCATCGGAGGATGAAACATCGGAGCAGGCAAAGTAATGGTTTGTACTTGAATTGGCTGTGTGCGATTTTGCGGAATTAACGAACACCCGCTTAGTAGCCAAATAATACTAATCGTTAGTAGCAGAGACTTCATCATTCCTTTCAAACATGTTTGGGTCTGTTAACGCTAAAAAATCATTTTTAACCTTAGCGGTTCCGTTATTTATGACATTTTCTATCAGCCCCGGTCTGGCTAAAGCTAAATTGCCTAAGCTGTGTTTTTGGAAAGTATTTCTAAGCTGATTAACTTCACGCACTGCTTCTTGATTTTGTGCGTTCAGTTGATTGATCTGCGTCGCGGTTTCTCTTTGCCTTGCCAAATAGTTATCAATACTTGCATTCTGCTCTTCTATTTTATCTCCCAAAACAACCGCATTAGCTTTAAGAGTAGATATCTCATCAGCTTGCAACTTAATATAGAACCAAGATGCAGTTGTCACTGCTATCAATAGTCCGGTGCTGATAATTGCTAACTTAAATCCCATGTAAATACCTTTAAAGGTTCACTTTTACCTTTTACGCTAATTGGCTCTAAAGATTTTAACAAATATTTGCAATTTTGTGCAGTTTCTTCTCCAATGAGAGTTCCAAAACCAACAGTTTTTGTACTTGATTCGAGCCTTGCGGCGACGTTGCACGGGTCGCCAATCAAACTGAACGAAAATCGGTCAGTTGCTCCAAAATTTCCAGCGATACAAATGCCCGAATTGACTCCCACGCCGATAGCAATCTCTGGTATGCCTTCTTCTTTGAACTTCGCGTTGAGTTCTTTTATGTTTTTCTCTATTTCTTG
>Ga0110931_1000537_pt1 | contig 14357 bp, 31 predicted proteins | sample 4_EtaG_FD_79333 | JGI IMG/M metagenome (GOLD analysis project Ga0110931, IMG submission 79333) | Marine viral communities from the Subarctic Pacific Ocean - 4_ETSP_OMZ_AT15127 metaG (version 2) (version 2) | ecosystem: Environmental > Aquatic > Marine > Oceanic | place: Pacific Ocean | collected... | reverse complement strand
GTCATGCCCCCGGCAATGCCCGACGCCTTTCCCCACTCGGTGAGTCCACCCCATGCGGCGAGAATATTCCATGTCAAAACGAAATCCGGAATGTCCATGTAGAAAAAATTTCCGCTCTGAAAATTCCTTTCGCCGAACGCCGCCCGATATTCATTGGGGAGGAATTCGTTGAGCCCGTTGGTTTCTCGGACTTTTCGCATTCGCTGTTGGACATTCATCAACGCCCAGAGTTGTTCTGCGTAAATTTTCATAATTTGTCCGTCAGGGAAAAATAAGAGCCCGTGCAAGGTTAAGTAGGGTCATAACGTTACGCCAATGTCTGCCGAGTGTCAAATACAGTTGACAAGTTAATTCCACTATCACAAAAAAGGTTAGGCACCTGTACTTCATGGGGTTAGTATGCTAACTTCCTATTAGTGGTTGCCCTTAACCACGGCCCCCTGATTGTCTGGGTTGAAAAAGGGAGCGCCGGATTAGGGCAGGGAAAACGAAAACCCTGTTTCAGCGAGTGTCAGGCACTCGTCCGCGTGGCCCTTCGCGCAAATCCGGGCGGGAACTGTTGGTCGTGTCAGCCGCCAAAGGTTGGTTATCCGATAGCACACGACCCGGCGAGAGCCGCAGGGTAAAGGGATATGGAAAAACATGAAAGACACCGAAGAACTTAACGACCTATTCGACAAGAAGTTCTGGGCAGCATGGCCCAGAGGAGAGAAGCGGGCGAAGAAGACCTGCATCGATTCGTGGGTCAAGATATTCAAGAAAGACCCGGGCATCCCCTATGACGAGTGGGAGCAGTTTGCTGATGTCATCGTGGCTGGCCTAGAGCGTCAGGTTGAATACCGAAAGCGGGTGGTCAAGATGTTCCCCAACCCGCAGGACCGAAAGAATGCCGGGGTATTCCTGCCCAGCATGCCAATGCCTAGTACATGGCTCAACCAAGGCAGGTGGGCAGACGAGGTTCCTGACTTACCAAACGATGGCAGTCAGCCAGTAGACAAAACCAACTGTCGAGACTGCTCATCACCAGCGACAAACTTTGTGGAAGGCATCGGCTTGTGCGCGTGGCACTACACGAAACAGTTTGATCGTCCTTGGCTAAAAGTCATGGCAGACCAATTGAAAAAAATGGGCCTCGACCGTAAGCCGGGGGAGACCAAAGAATCATGGTGCGACAGGTGTCGTGACTACGTTGTAAACGAACGTGGCTGGGGTCGTGGCTAAGAAGCGGGAAATTCTCGGACACGCTGCTTGTGATGCTGAACAGGTCACTGAGGAGTTGGTCGGGTTCCCGAGCAAACGTGCCAAATGGGAGTGGATGAAGGACCGGGGTTTGTCTGAAGTATTTCTGGAAATTGAAAAGGTTTTTGGAACAACAGAGCAACCAATCATTAAACGAAGGAAGACATAAGCAGCACGACTGTTATTGACTGCTGAGTCGCATTGGCTTGGTCGCCATTCACACCCCGGGCTTCGGCCCGGGTATTTTTCATATGAAAAAATGCGCTTACTGCGGAGAAGAAAAACCGTTCTCCGAGTTCCCCAAACAACCCGCTGACACAAGGAAGCCAACCAAAGACGGCTATGTCTCCAAGTGCTTTCCCTGTGGGGATCAGGCCCGTACAGAGCGTGAGCAATTCTTGGCTCTGCGCAAATTTCTCTACGACAGCGTCTATGTCCAAGGCTTAGAGAATTGTCCGTGCGACTACCGAGATGTTCGTTGCTGGTGGTGGGACTATTGCAAAAAACATGAAGTGGACTGTGAAAATTTCAGAGTTTGGTCAACCACAGGCAAGCGAAACCAGAACGCGAAATTCCCAGATAAAGACTTTCGAGGCAGAAAGGTAAACGTGGAACTGTGAGTAAGTTAGAAGAAGAACTTTTGGAGAAGATTATTGAGGAGGGGCTGCCTCAGCCTGTCCGTGAGTACCGCTTCCATCCTGTCAGGAGGTGGCGGATCGACTTCTTCTGGGAGCAGGAAAAGGTTGGCTGCGAAGTGGAGGGCGGGGTGTTCGTGAGAGGCCGCCACACCAGAGGCGCAGGCCAGCAAGCCGACATTGAGAAATACAACGAGATCGTCTTGGCGGATATCCGCCTCATAAGGGCGACGAACAAGCACATCCGCAATGGGTGGGCAATTGAGTGGTTGAGGAAAGCGCTATGTTTACGAGCGGATATGAGGCCATCGGATGGGCCATCAGAAGATTAAAAACACCTATCTATCAGTCACCGTCGATATGGCGGATGGGTCAGAAGACTGGATACAGGGATTTAATGCCGGGAATGACGCCATGGGACAAGGTGGCCGAGGCTGCCCTGATCATGCGGATCATTGATAGACAATGTCGTCCCCATCAGCGGGCTGCCATCATGGCCTACTTTACGGGAGGTACTTCTCCTGAGACAGGTGACCTTGTTGAATGGGTGTCGAGAGAAATGGCTAAAGACCGCTGGTTTGTTCTCGAAGTTACGCTTAACTGGGCCAAGGGAACACCTACCAAACACTCGCAAAGATGGTGGTCAAGGAAATACAGGGTAGGGCAGTCGTCTGTGCAGCGGTGGTCCGAGGGTGTCAAGAAGCACCTCGAAGAATCATTCTCTAACGCGGTCATGGTTACCGAGGAAGCGCTGATCGAATCTGGCCATGTCGAGCGCAAGTAGCGGGTCAAACTGAACCTCAAATGGTAAAATAATAATAAGGGAAAACAATGATCATTGTTATCGGTGATGCGATTCTAGATCGTTACCACTACGGCGAGGCACCACGCCTTTCTCCTGAAGCACCTGTCCCTGTCTTCAACAAAAAAACAACCATCGACGTAGGCGGAGGCGCTTGCAACGTCGCTAAAAACGTCTGGGCTCTTGGCGGAATGCCAAGGCTATTCGGCGTTGTTGGTCAGGATAAATATGCAACGGCCCTCGTGTCAGCGCTCAAGGCGTTTGACGACTCCCTGCCGTTTCACCTGCAACAGGTCCGAATACAGACCACTGTGAAGAGCAGGTATATCGCTGGATCACAGCACCTGCTGCGAGTCGATTCAGAGGCCAAGTGCGGCAAGGAAAAAGTTAAAGCCGTGATTGATCACTACGGCGAGACGCTGCCCGACGCTGACTGTGTGATCTTCAGCGATTATGGCAAGCACTTTTCAGAATCCGCTGCGGATATCATCAGGATGGCGAACGAACGAGAGGTGCCCATTCTGGTGGACCCAAAGAGCCCCGACTGGACAGCCTACGCTGGGGCCGATCTGATCAAGCCCAATCTGGCAGAACTGCATGCAGCAGGCGGGGATATTACTGGTCTCCTGAAGAAGTTCAGGATAAAGCAGATGTTGCTCACCGAGGGTGAGCGCGGCATGACTCTCTGGGGCAAGTCCAAGCAGCCCCTGAAGGTTCAGGCGGACGCCCAGCAAGTGATCGACGTCACTGGGGCAGGGGACACCAGCATCGCTGCATGGGCCGTAGGGAAGAGTGAAGCGTTAGGTGATATGGATTGTTTGGATTTTGCTAATGCGGCGGCGGGGGTTGTTTGCCGCAAGATGGGCACAGCAGTATGCTGGCGGGATGAGGTGGAATAGCCCCGCCGAAGCGGGGCTGTGTTTCTTATTAAATACCTTTGCGGTCTTTAAGAGTCCATGTTCGATGGTCTTTTGAGTACCACGCTTGAAAGATTCGATTAGCAATAACGTCTAGTGGCGCATCATTGTAGTAATGACCATTGTCCAAGACTTCTCTTTCCCAGTTGTGAATCTCGGCGGCTAAGGCTTTCGCCTCTGCTTGAGTGGTCACACCATTGCCGCGAGTTGCCTTTCGCAATTTAGTGTCGAGAGAAAGCAGTGGCTCAATAGTCATCCCGCTTACTCGACCCGGAATATAATTGACCGAGTAGTTATGGGGGCGACCGCTATTGTCGATAGTATCTAATAGCGGCTCAATCACCCAATGGCCGCAGTGACTGTTGATTACCCCGTCATCGGGGCGTTTCCATTTTAGTTTCTTGCTCATAGTTCAGGGTCTCCTATTGCTCTGTCTCGATCGATGACGAGGACATCACCAACGATGTCCCGTTGAGCCAAGACGCTTGCTTGTGAATTGAAAGGCAGTTGTTTCATCAGGCCATCTTCATCGACAAACATCACATTGTCACCAAGGTAGACGGCCTCCAGATAGCCGCCGCCGATAGCGGCTTGCCATTCTTCCAGAGTGTCGCCGCCCTCGTAGACATCAGACGTTCCATCGGCGCGATAGATCATTGCCTTCATAGTTCAGCGCGGCCTCCGTTCTGCTCCATCAGGGCATCTTGGAGAGCGAACCAGTCATCCGAAGATGGTGTGCAGTCGCACTCCCCGGCTACTGGTATTTCGCCACAAGTCTCGCACTCTTGGTCAGTCATTGTCAGTCTCCTGATCTAGAAAAGGTGGCACGCGAACGGCCCTAGTGTTGAAGGCAAAGTCGAGAACGCCGTCTTCTTCATTCTCCCGAAGTAGTTCAAGAATTTGATCTTTTTGTTTTTCGGTTTCAACCGTTAGTTCGATTTTGTACATTGTTTAGTTCTCCAATCGTAGGGCAAGCGCATAAACCTCTCGCGCCAGTGAATCAGGGTGCAAGGCTTTCGGAACGCGATTTGGCTCGTCATCCCTGCCATCACCCAAGTACATAGTGGCCTCGATGATGCGGGCCAGTTCTTCTTTAACTTGTTCGATAGTCATTGTTCAGTCTCCTTACTTAATGCCGTCGTAGTCGAAGTAGTAATCGCCTTCCCAGTGGTCTGTATAATCACCACCGAATCCATTGTTAAGCAATTCAAAAAGCCGCTTAGTGTCATCGGGGTTAGCCTTCAACGTGCGGAGTTCCTTAGTAACCAAAAATCTAAGGTAGCGTTTCTTTTTGGAATATTTCTTAGTCTCCTTCAAGGCTATCGCTTTTGAGGGAAAGCACTCGACCGTGACGACTTTCTGATCTTCATATTCAGAGGTTGCTTGATGCCCGTATTCTGTTAGCAATTCGACGCAGTGCATATGAGCATCGCCGTCTGTTTCAAACCGACTGGCGGGCTTAGGTTCCAGCCCTTTCTCGTATGCTATTTTCCAAGCGCGGCTAATGGTAACTATGTGGATTTCCATTGTTCAGTTCTCCAGTTCAGAGTTGAGAGCGGAGTTGGCTAAAATCTTAGCCTCCCATAGCGTGTCCCGAAAGCCGTAACGCTTTCCGGACAACGCATGGCTAACCGTCCACGATCCGATTTTTCCGTAATAAAAATTTGCGGTCAGAAGCCACTGTCCGTCTTTACTGGCGACTTTGCCGTCTTCGCTTCTCGTCCATTGAATGGTCATTGTTCAGTCTCCTTTTAATCGATCATCACGGCGCGATGTTCGCCCGAATCAAGCACATTTATCTCTCGGGAACCTTTGTGAATAAACACATGAATGTCACCGTGGCTTGTTTTTCGTAGTTCAAAAAATTCGTGATTGCGTTTGAAATCGTCCACGCTGTCGCGTGTTGTCGTGATGTCATCTGCCGAAGCGTACTCGTAACCGACACTTTCGTTGATGGCTTGCACCATTTTTTTGATTAAGTCTTTCATTGTTCAGTTCTCCTCAATTTCAAGTTTGTTGAACCGATCATTTAGTTCGACGATGCAGTACCGAGCAATCGACAGGTTACGCGGATCGTCCCATCCGTTGAAATAGTGCTGGTGTTCTTCCAAGCAGTTCAACGCCATCTCGAAAAGTTCTCTGTCGGTGTGTTTAAGGTTTAACTTTGTCACAGTCATTGGGAAGCCTCCTGCCACCGTCTACGTTGAAGTTCTTTGGTCAAGTCTATGATCAAGTTCAGAATAGCGTGTTCGTCGGTGTTCTCGATATCGATCCAGACATCCGTGTTGTCCATCATCGTGAAGACCCAACCCTCGTCAAATTCCAAGTTACTTGAAACGCCTGCGAGTCGTTTGGCTCCGTGATCTCTTTTAGCCATTGTTCAGTTCTCCAATTTTTTCGCTTGAATGTCTACGCACTTGCAAAGAAGTTGCGCATATTCGAGGTCAGGCACTAGCCCCATAAGACAGGCGGCAAGGTGCAGGGCGGCTTGTTGTTCGTCATCGCAGATTTCCTCCGCTAAATTCAGAAGTTGGTCTGCCTTGTTTGGATCGAATCCTTTGAACGGGTCAGTCATTGTTCAGTCTCCCGAAGTAGTTGTGAAAAAGTTTACCTGAAGCCGCCCCCGAAGGGGCGGCGGTTAAGTTATTGGTAAGGGTGAATCTGATCAGCCCGGTAAAGAGATACCGAGATGTCATCACCGTTAAGGCGCTTACGCTGTGCGATAGCCGACTCATACTTCTCATCGTCAACCCAACTGACTGAGAAGTAGCGCCAGCCATCTAGCGCATCGGTCCACCCATTAACGACTCCAAAGCGCAGGATTCCCTGCCATTGGTTCCAGACATGATCATCGACGTCCATCGTTTCTCCTTTTGCTAACTTCGGGGATAAGTTCACGCACGATGAGTGTCCTCACCCATGACGAGAAGTTGTGGCCCTGTTTGGCGGCTGCCGCTGTGGCCAACTCATCCATCATCGGTGTAACAACGACAGACTTCCTGATGCGCACTGCGTCTCGGTTTTCTTCAAGCAGCATCGAGGTCCTCCTTGGTAACAACTGAGAACTTCGGAGAGCCGCCATTCTGGGCATGACGCTCGATCAACCCAGCCTTCACTAGGAAAGCCATGGCGGAGTTGATTCGACGGGTCTCGAATTCATCGCGGACACCCGAGAACAGGCAGATCACATCAGAACTATGTTCACCCGGGTGTGCAGTCATCCAACCAAGGATGGCGTCACCGGGATCAAGGTTCTGACCAGACAACACCCGAGGACGACCAAAGCCAGCGCGGATACCACGATGGACCATGAGGCCATCAGCAGTGCTGCGCTCAGGTGCTTTGGACAACGACGCTTCGATGCAAGCAAGGCCACTGTCTTGTGCGCTTGGAATCTTGGCAAGGTGAGCCGTGATAGTGCTAAGACCATCGTTCGCTTCCTTGCCAACCTTTGGCGAGATGATCAGCGTCCTTCCCTTACGCAGGGTACTGATTCGATCCAGTCGTCCTTGGTGCGCTGGGTCACCAATGCGGCGGCTATTCCATAACAACTTCTGGATAACCTCCGCTTCCTTTTGAGAGCCGAACACAATCTTCTGCTCGGTATCTACTGCGGCCTTGACGAGGGCCACGATGGGCTTCGGAACGCCCGATTTGCTTTTCGGCATAATGCTCTCCGTTAGTTGACGCGCTTGGTAACGTCAAGCGCACTTGACGCTGACCGCGAAAAAAAACGCAGCCAGATTTCTTCGATCAACCCGCACACAACTAGGATTGATCCCCAGCCGATCATCAAGATCAGCAATACAAAAATGTCATCGGTCATCAGTGCAACTCCTTGCCCTCTTCGGGGGCTTCGTCTTGATTTTCGATAGCATCGTAGGCGCTATCCAATAAGTGATGCGCCGCTTCCCTGTCGTGAAGCAAGAACACTACGGCTACCAAGAAACACATGACCGCATCGGCGCTTGTCTCGCAAACGTCCCGTGCGGTATCCATGATGGCTTCGTGCTTTTTGAATTCCCAAGGGAATACGACTGTCTCTTCTTCGCTCATGTTGCTCCTTAAATGTTGATCCAAACGCCATGGCGGTCTTGGACGTTAAGTTTGTTGGGAAGTTGTGGAAGGTTCGGAAGGTTCTTGCTGCGAAAGAACGGCGTCCGAAGTTGGTTGTAGGCTTTGTGAACCGTTTCCCATGCTCCTTTGGAACCGCAGCCGAGTGGGTAGCCGTCGCGCTCGTACCACTCCCAGATCGTTCTGGTGACAACTCGAACGGCAACGTCACTGGCCCTCCCGCCTTTGCGTACCGAGACGTGACAGACGTCCGGTGAGGGATGAGCGCTTGAGGCCATGTGCAACTTGATGCCCTCCAGATCAGACACGTTGAGGCCCGGGACACCAAGGGTCTGAGCGTTTTCTACCAGCAACCTCTTGGTCATAAGAAACGCGAGGCCCATGTCATAGCCGTCAACCATGCGCCTGTTCTTCAGACGTTGCGATACTGCGTTCCGCTTAGTCGCAGCCTTCTTGGATGCCCGCACCTTCGCCGCCTTACGCTTAACCTCAAGCGCAGGCACGATGCGCTCTACGAGAACGCCAGCCTTGCCAGAGCAGGGCAGACAGTAACGGACAACGTTGTTCTTGCGGGGGCGCTCAGGACCTCGAACGCCTGACCCGCACTCTGGGCATTTCCATGTCTTCATTGATTGGCCTCCTTGATTCGTTTCTGGGCTTCCAAAAGCGCCTTCGCCATGGCGAACATCCAAATGTCCTTGGGTGGGCGCTTCCGGTACTTGGGTTCACCAACCCACGCCAGATCGACGTTGAACCCAGACCAGCGCGGCGAGAGCGTTTTCAACTCCACGGCAATGTGTGCCTTGGGGTAAGGGTTACCCCAGACAAAACGCAAATCCGCTACCCGGCTATCGATGGTGAGTGATGTTTTCCAGCCGCGTATCGAAAGGTTTGGGTTTTTTTGCGCGTCTTTAAAACAGCGGTAAAAGAAATCCCAAAGATCAACCACGGGCGTCACCTGTAGGGAAGCGCTTGCGATGATTGTTTCTCTGGTATTCATTGGCCCTCCTGTAGCATGCCGATAAGGCGCTGCACGAGTTCACCATCCTGCGTTGGTTTGTCGCCCTCGCTAATGGTCCAGACTGACGCACCGTCATCACGAGATACCGTAACGTCCCAAGTATCAACAGGGTTGCCATCAGCGTCGAGTGTATCGAACGGCAACTCCTCGTGACGCACTATGTCTACGTTGAACTTTTCAAACGCCATGCTTGGCCTCCTTGATGTTGAGTATGCGAATGGCGTCGGCCATGGATAGGACATGATCACCGCCCAGTGCGCGGACGTTCTTGATCGCTTCCAACGTCTGCCCATTCTTTGACGCCTTGATTGCAGCAGCAGCGTGGGCTTTGAGTCGGTCCGCGTATGCGTCAGCAGTGGCCAAGGCCATCAGTTTGACTTGGTCCTCGAAGAGTTCCTGAGAAGTTCTTCGCTCGATACCGTAGTGAAGGACTAACTGTTTCATTGCTTATGCTCCGTTGAGGTGGGATCGAAAAACACTTCTTCGGTTCGCTTGACGACCCGATGCCGGATGTGTGTTCTGTCTTGCACTCCTTCGTCCGTGACACGGTAGCCAGCCGCAGCACACCACTGAACTGCGTCAGCAGGATGCTCGAAACCGTTTTCCCATTCGTCATCGGGACGGGCGTGGCTGTCGCGCCAGTCGGACTCCCACGGTGAATGCGGGTTACCCCTTTCCTCGCGTAAATCTTCCTGCACAAAGTAGCGGGCAGATATGACGGGGTCAGGTTTCTCTGGGGTTTTGGATTCCCCGTAGCCATCGTTTTGCACCTCGGCCCACCGCTTGCATTCGCGCAAGGTGTCGAAGGCTCTCGGATATGGTTCGTTGCCATCGGGCCCCGTTATCCAAACACCATTGTCGTCGGAGCAGGTAATGGCGCAATACCATTTGCCCCCCTGCTTCATACACTCGTAATATTTATCGAACTTTTTGTTGAATGCCCGATAGATGCTTTCAACACCTTCGCCGTTTCGCGTTCTGATCTCGTGCTTTAAATCAACTCTTTTGAATTCCATTTGTTTTTTCCTCGCAGGTTAGTGGGCGGTTCCAGCAGTCAGGTAGTCGCGGTAAGAGATCAACTCTTGCAACTGGCCTGCATGGTCTTCGTTGAATGTGTCTAACTTTCTGATCGCAATCTCAACAAAGGACAGTTCAGATTCGATCACCTTATTGATCAGGCGTTCATTGTTGAAGTCGATGTAAAAGTTTCCACACCAGTTGACGTGGACTCCATAAGAGTCGCCGTAATCATTCACTATGTTGGGTTGGATAAGTTCGAGAATTTCTTGTCGAGCCGTCATGTTGTTTTCCTCGCAGGTTGATGCAGGATTGCATCGTGTGAGGCCAGCGCACTGGCCTCAAGGCGATACAACCTAAAGGTCTAAAGGTCCGCGCAGCAGGCGGGTGATGTTGAGGCGCAACTGCTCATCCTCTTCTGAAAGGTAGCCGCGATACTCGTTACGCTTGCGTATGTTGAGCAGGCTCTGCTGAGAAGAACTGTCCCCCATGACAACCGCCAAGAGCATGGCGCAATCGTCGTGGTAGTTCTGCTCTTCGAGAAAGTTGTACACCGTATTGAAAGCGGCGCGTTCGTGTGCATCGAGTGCGTCCATATGGACCTCCGAAACTTGTGATAGTGATTAGTGATACTGCCCCGTTTAACGTCCGGGGCCACGACGTCCCTGCGGGGGGTTTTAGGTCACCCGAACTGACTGACCCCAAGGCGGGGTGATCTCAGTGGTCATGCCCCAGACGACGGGGTAGTCGGGCTCATCAGGCCAGCGGCCAACGTACCCATCGGTAAAGAAGATGAGCATGTCGGGCTCTTCGCCCTGATCTTCGAGATACTGAAACACCGGGTGCAGTTCAGTGCCGCCACGTCCAGCGATCTTGAAACCAGACACTTCCTCGGGGTAGTCGTTCGGCTCAAAATCCTGCGGGTTGTGAATCTTGGAATCGCAGGGGATGAAGGTGACCCGGGGGCCAAACTTCTCAGCGATGGCCAACGTCTCACTGACTGACTGCTTGACCCATTCATCGGACATCGAGCCACTGGTATCGACAGCGATAACGAGATGATCGAAGCCGACGCGCTCGTTACCGGGGAAGTAGCCATGCTCAAGCATGCGGCGATTCGGGCGGGCCCAAGACTGCACGAAGTCGTTACCCTGACCGGACATGATGTAGTCAAGTTCTTCTGACCAGTCCACGTTGGGATCATTGCGGCCATCCAACTGGGCGACGATACCCCCGGGCATGTTGCCAGCGCGCATCGCTGTAGCGGCTGCCATGGTGATGGCTTGCTCGACCTCGGCCTCGACCTCTTCGGGGTTCTCGGGATCGATGACATCACCCAGCCCCTCGGCCAGTGCCTCCTCGAAGGTGGGCACGTCACCGGGGCCAAACGTCTGGCCATCGTCATCACCGTCCTGATCACCGGACCCATCGTCTGACTGATCGCCTGACTGATCATCAGACTGACCTGACTGATCATCAGACTCATCGCCTGACTGACCATCGCCTTGCTCCTGCTGCTGCTGCTCCGACTCTTGGCGCTGCTCGACTGCGTAGATAGCCTCCGAGGACATCCCGCGATAGCGGGCATCCAGCAGCCCATCCTGCGGGAAGTCGCCAAAGTAATTGGAATCATCCAGCATGATGTTGATGGCGTAGTCGCAGGCTTTATTCCAGCGCTTGTGATCACGCGCACCACGTCGCAGCATGTGCTTCAGGACAACGTGCGCAATCTCATGCGCAACCAAGAAGACCAACTCACGCCGAGACAACTGCGCAACGAAGTGAGGATTAAAGAGAAGACTCACGCCATCAGTGGCGGCAGTCTTAACGGCTTCGGTCTCTTCGAGTTTGAGCCGCAGGCCAACCGCCCCGAAGAACGGGGCGATCAGCAGCAGGCGGCCTAGTGCGTTTTTAACTGCGTCCATGTGGACCTCCTTAGAAGTAAGTGGATGCTTTAGACGAGAGCGCCTTGGCTTCGGCGCTGATGCGATTGCGCAGTGCAGCGGAGTGCTTGACTGCGTCCACTGGTTGGCGTCCAGCCTGCTCGATGATCTTGGCTGCCTCGGCTGCCAACTGATCAAGGCCGTCATCGTTAGCGATGTTGCAGGCAGGGATCAGATCGATCAGGTCCTGTACGTTACTGAAGATGGTGCTATGCACCCGGGCCTTCTCTTCGCCAGCAACCGCAACACGTTCTGCCAAGTGCTTCACAGCATCGCGCAGCCGCTCGGCAAGGTCAGCGGTAACCTTGGTCACGACTTGTGACTGACGCTCGGCCTCTTGCGCCTGATACTGCTCGGTGAATTGGCCGACGTTGATACCGGCGACAGTCGGCATCGGAGTGATCGACAGACCAGCGTGGAAGGCATCGCGTACAGCGGACGGGTGCAGGTAATCGGACTCCTTAAACATCCCGTTGAGACGCACACGCTGGCGCTGCACCTTGGCCTCGTAATCAGTCACGAACTTATCGACCTCCTCGTCAAAGAGTTCTTCGAGTTCGTGCATCTTGACGATGAACTTTTCAGCAGCACGAGTGGGCAGCAGCCGAGGGCCGCGCGCCTGACCGTTGCCATCGTGAGGCAGTTCAAAGGTATAGAAGTAATACACCTTACGCATGGCGCTAACGACTGCGGTGATGTTCGCCAAGTCCTGACGACTGAAGAGCGATACCTTGACCTGCGCTGCATCCTGACGCGCACCGTGATCAAGACATAGGTCACGGCTAAGGTTGCGGTCACTCTTCATGTTCGACATCTGCTGGATCGACAGACTGACCAATGATGCGTTCTCGCTGAGTTCGATAGCGGTATCGGTTCGATTGATTTTCATAAGTAGTTCCTCGCAGGTGGAATGAATGATCAGGCCGTAAGAAGCGACTGGTGCCGCTTCAGTACAGCGTGGTAGACGGGGGACTGGGTGAGATCAAAGTCGCCGCCAATTGAGATGGCATCCTTGGCCCAGAAGACTTGGAATTCATCATCAAGGCGGGCGCTGATCCAGCCCCAGACGTTCTCGACGTTGATGGCGTTAACCCGACGCGCAAGAGCAGAGACAACGGCGTAGACCAGCCCCGGGTTATCGGGTGCCTCGACGTCCACGCCAGCCTCGATAGCATCGAGGTCAGGCAGCGCACCAAGGGACACAACGAACGCTCGGAACTGAACGGCGAAAGCGTGGCCGCAGGCAGCGTGTGCAAGCAGTTGCAGCATCTTGCCATCGTTCACCCCGGCAATCATCTTGCTCAACTTCTCAAGGGTGCGGGGGTTAGGCCATGCGTACTCAAGACCCTTCGGATCGAACTGATAAAAATCCTCGGGGCGGAACCGAACGAACGCGATGATGCGCTCATCGATACCAGCACCGTTTGCCCATGCTACCCACTGCTCGACGTCCGCCTTCAATTGGACGTGCGCAGCGAACCGGGAAGCGGTATGCGTTGGCATCCGATTGGCACCAGCGCGATCAGTGTGCAGGTTAGACGAGACGATGATCACAACCTCATCACCATCGCCATCAGGTAACACGTTGTCATCACCGATGCGCCGCTCATGGATGATGCGGCTCGTGATGGGCTGCGCTTGCACTGGCTGCTGCGCATACTCATCGAGGTATAGGACGACCTTGCCGCAGCCCTTCTGCGGCCACCATGATGGCACCGCATAGCGGGTGATGTTCTCATCGTCTCGGTACGGGATACCGCGCACGTCGAGGACATCGATCTCGGACAATCGAACCTCGACAACACGGTAACCGTTCGCCACTGCCCATTGGTAGACGGCGGCACTCTTGCCGGTAGCAGGTGGGCCCCAGACCATGGCGGCCTCACCGGCCATGGCGGTAGCGGAAAAGATCATGGGTAGTTGTTCGTGTGTAACTTCTTGGGCTAAGTTAGTCATGTGTTCCTCGCAGGTTGTTTCGTGGTTTCTCTTCAGGCACCGGGTACCATCCCGGGCGACAGACATGCGGCCCCTTTGTTCTACGGCTGCGACACGCAGCGCCAAGGCGGGAAGGGGTACAAACCGCCTGTTAGCAGTTACTGTTAACGGGGGACGTTCTGATCAATGTGTTCGGACCAATCAAGGCGAGACGTGACACGGACGTTCGTGCTGCTTGCGCTATCGCGGTTTGTTTAGGACTGACTGCGCAACCCCGGCCTGCATCCACAGGCACGGTCACCCCCTCTGACGGGGTCAGCAACTGCTCGACATACATGGCCGCAGTACAGAGTGCGGCGCTAAGGGAGTCCGAGTCGGTGTCCCTCCGGTCCCGGCGCTTGGGCATCGTCGCGCCTGAAAAGGACCGCCTACATCACCGGGCCGTGAACATCAAAGTGCGTACCTCCGAAGTACTTCCGCGCTCGGGCTGCCAGTCCATTCAAGGTGGTCAGTCCCGGGCCACACCGCGCCCGTCAAGACCGCTACGATAGGGCCCTAACCTACCAAAGTCAATACCCCTTTACACCGGGACGATAGCAGGCTGGCGCAGCCAGCCCTTGGCGGACGTAAACAGACCCCCGGCGGGACCGATAAAACAGGGCTGAAAGCAGGCCCAGATAGGTCTCACCATAGGGGGGAATACCAACGGCCAACAGGGGCCAATACAGGCAGCCTGACGGGGTGCTATACGCCGGGGGGATAGGGGCCTAACGC
>Ga0110931_1000533_pt1 | contig 14465 bp, 14 predicted proteins | sample 4_EtaG_FD_79333 | JGI IMG/M metagenome (GOLD analysis project Ga0110931, IMG submission 79333) | Marine viral communities from the Subarctic Pacific Ocean - 4_ETSP_OMZ_AT15127 metaG (version 2) (version 2) | ecosystem: Environmental > Aquatic > Marine > Oceanic | place: Pacific Ocean | collected... | reverse complement strand
TTCCATTGCCATAACAAATCCTATTTCGTTTTATTCGTATGTAACCGTTTGTCTGTCAAAGTCTCTTCAATCAAACTACCTACTGCTTTCATAAAACGATTCCGATTAATTTTATATTTCTTCATTCGCTCATTAACAATACTGTATCGCTGCTTATCATCACGGCTAACCTTCCTACCTCTAATAACGGATTTTATCCTATCACCTTTAGAGTTATACCGATCTTGAAACCTCTTCCAATGACCTTGAAGATATTTAGCCATACGCATTCGTTCTTTAACTGACTCATCGGTCTCTTCCCTAGGTGCATTCAAAAGTTCACTAAGCCCAGGTAGCCCACGAGCACCAATCAGTTCCGCATGACGGGGTCTCTTTAAAAAATTACGCGCCGTCTGTCCGACGTCCTTATTTGCTTTTCTTAACGCCGGTTTTACACGCTCCATTATATCTTTCAATTCCGCTTGATAATTAGGGAGGAGTAGTATGTTCCCCTGTTTGTCTTTAAGCCCATTGACGGCATAATTATATACCAGCATCTTCATCATATACCAGTTCTGGGCCGCCGGACTTGCGTCTGTCCTTTGCCTATCAATAGATCTACCATAAGTATTTACCCAAAGACTATCCATCGACTCATTTACACGCCTAGAAAAACCTGGAGGCAACGTACCTAACTCCAACGTTTTCATATACGCCATCAAAGGCTTTCTATATTTTGTGGGGAGTCCCGAAGTTACTTCATAGAAATAACTTTTAAAGTCAGCGGTACTTTTTTTATTTCGTGGATGACGAACGAACGCTCCCTCTAACTCCATGAATAGAAGACTGGTTAAATTTTCTGCCACGGATTCCTCAAAAGCCCTATAATCTTTTTCTAACGTCTTAAAGGAGATAACATTCTTGTGCTTACGCTGAAAATCTTTTATTAAATTTCTTGCACGATTCTTTAATATAGTTGCATTAGTCATAAACGCCCCAACCTGAGTAGGGGTGGCTATCTTCCTGGCCTTAAGATCATCAAAAGGAGACTTCTTCTTTCCGCCATGGCGGTGGGTTTCGTGAGTGGCCCCCTCAGGAACCTTATCAGGAAAAATAAGCTGCTCACCTGCATCATAATTTTCTTTTGCAACAGTTTCGAACCCAGCACTTTTTTGATTCTGCATGTTGCCGTCACGATACAAGCCATAAAGATCAGATATATTATTCTGAAGACCATGGAGCTTTTCCCAAAATTCATTCTTTATCTTTAATTTCTCACCTGGTCCAAGGTCTTGAAGACTGCTTCTCTTTTTTTCGAATAAATCTTTAAGTTTATACACACGACTACGAAGGACATTGTAACGTGTTTGATCCCCTGAAGGAGTCTTTACCACGTCAAGCAAGTGGTGCTTATTACTTTCAAGTAATTGGATCACCCACTCCATTCTATCTACTTCGACATTTTTACCTGTAAGATTATTCTTCTTAAGCAAAGGAATTTTTTCATCCTTATAAAGAGCTTTTACAGGGGCTTCTAAAGCATCTAATTCCTCTTCGCTATCAGCATTTATAATATAGTTAGTTATCCCTGCCGAAAACTTAGATATCAAACCGTGGACCAACGTCTTAATATATTTCTCTTTAACCTGATGATCCATAAGAAGCGCGTCACCTAAAAATGCCATCTCATACGCCACTATTTCTCCAGTGTCCGGCCTCTTTACTGGGTTAAAACTAACAATACTGTAAGCAGGGTTATCATGATATATTTTCTCATAATCCTCGGGCGATACCTTTTTTCTCTCTTGAGCGTCCTTAATGACTTTCTCAATCCCCCTACCTAAATCAGGTATATTATATACGGTCCCATCTTTACCGTGCTTGATTACTACAGGTTTCAAATGATAATTGCCGTCATCTAGATGTTCAATTACGTTACGGGTAAACCCTTGAGTTTTATTTTCAAACTGAAGCTCAATCCCTGCAAGGCTTCTTATACTTGCTTGCTTATGAACGCCTGCCCTCAATTTATTTGATGTGGCAATTACACGCTGTAAAGCGTCCTGCCTCTCATCGTCATCATCAAACGTGTATTTTGATAGCACTTCTTGAAGTCTTTCAGTAGACGTTGCATCGTCATACGCATTTACAAGTCTACGGCCACTCAAATCTTGCTTTAAAATAGCGCTTTCCGAGTCCTGTAAATACTTCACACCGGCGTTATAACCAGCATTGACACGATTATTTCTACCTTCGGTGTCCTCTGTGTCGAATGCGTCTGCAAGCTTCCCAAATGCTTTCGCCCATCCAGACCAAGACTTGGCGTCTGCTTCCGCAGCGATCCCTCCACCTCTCGCAGGGTCCATTAATATAGGGCGTGCCCCTGGAGACTGTCTCTCTAATGTAGGTATTTTTGGCATACCTTAACCTCCTACGCTATAGCCACTTAAAAGGGAACTACCGAATTTTGAAAACGATCCTCCAACTTTCCCCCATGGCATTTTGGCTAATGCCGGAGCCGCCCCTCCAATCCCCTGCGCCCAAGCCAAAGATTGTTGCGCCGGAATAGCTGCCCTATATTGTGAAGCGGTCAGCATAGACTGAGATGCCTTAAGGTTTGCAAACCGCACCTCATTTTCAGTTGTCCATTTAATTTGCGCCAATTGATCTGCCGTCCTCGTAGATGTCTCACCTAATTTTTGTAATACCGAGCCGGTCAAGTCAACCCCTGCTTTGGCAAATAAGCCAGACTGCTTAGAGCGAAAACGATTCGCTTGGTCTTCATACTGTAGTTGACGAGAAGCGCCTAATTTTGTGGCGAACTCTGCTTGCTCTCTTAGGTATTTGGCATTGGTTTCCATTGCTGCCGCACGGGCATTACCTGCTTCGTCTGCGGCCTGAGATCCTTTGATCGCGCCATAAATACTTGCGATCCCTGCAACCGCCTCCCATACCCACATTACACTATCCTCCTAATCATAAGAAACCCCTCTATGAATAATCCCTAGAAGTGACATAGGCAATGGCGTATCTTGGTGAACCACAACCTGGAAGAACCTTTCCGCAGTACCAGGGAAATCTAAATATTTATCCCCTGTGAATAAGTTCAGGGCCGACCCCATACCATGACCGGCTTCTCTAAATACAATCTCTTCTAAGTTATCTTCATCTGTAGCGATACCAAACTTACCGCCAAATGTCTTATGGAACTTAAGGATAACGGCCTCGTTTCTTTTTAGACTACCTTGAGAAGTCCCGTACTCTTGTCCTGCCTCAAGTTTCATTGTCTTCAATTTCGAAATATATTTCAACCCAACGATTGCCTCGGAGATTGCACCTGTAACAGATCCCCCTGTAGCCGAACTACCTGGAAGATATATAGGTTTTATTCCTACCATACCATCCTTAACCCTCATAGAGTTAGACATAGGATAGACAGTGTAAGTAGTATTGGATGCTCCTGCATTATGGGCAATAAGCCCTGTCCCTGCAAGCGCACCTGCTTCTGTAGTGGATAATCTTATAGCGTCCCAACTTACCCAGTTCACATAATAATCGGTATCTGCGGACAACCCTGTAGGTAATGTCCCTGTCGAGGAAGCTACCTGGATCTTAGTGCCAGGGAAAAGGTCATGTTGAGGCAGCGCAAACTGCATTCCACTGTTATCACTTATAGCACTGTTTATAAACTGTAAGGGCCTTGGGATAAAAGTATCTTGATAATGAAACCCGTCACCAAGAAATTCCACCTCTTCACCTTCTAAATGGCCTAGACCTCCCATGATCCAACCTTCAGACGGTGCAATAGTGTGAGTGCCTGACCCTGTAGTGATAAGGTCTACATAGGTATTACTGAAAGCATCTTCAGCATCGATAGCTATCTTAATCGCAGTAGCACTATGGCGCACACAATAATAGTCAATGGCGGTAGTAACATCACCACGCTTGATAAGCCGATGAATACCTGTTCCCGTATTAGTGATATTAATAGCTGATCCACTACTAGCATCCTTTAAAGTTATAATCTTGGTACTGCCTACTACTAATGAAGCTACCTTATAATCTGTGAGCGTCGAAAGACCTGCTGGCAATGTATTAGAAGTAGAGAACCTCACCAGGTCATTTACTGCAAGCCCATGATCCTGAACAAATGTTAACTGTTCATTAGAGGCATTTGCAGTGAAAGCATTACTAGTCTGAAGTTGCCAACTAAGCGTACCACCAACCGCACTGAACCTAAATTTAGTTCCTGTTCCAAGATTATGATTAGCGCCAAACGTAATTGTATCCGATCCAGTGCTTACTCCTGAATGAGTAATCGAAGATGTCTGATCGGAAAGTTTAATTCTTAATGTCGAATCAGAAAAATAAGGTTGATCATCGTCTACACCACTGACATTCTTTAATAACGTATGTTCAAAGTCGTCGCCTATCTTCTCGATATAAAATTTATCCCCACCGCCTATAGTTCGCTTAACAGAAATATAAAGATCATCAAATGTACCAGAACTATTAGGGATAACTGCCAGGCCCTGAATCGAAACATCTGAACCCCCCACCGTGTGCCTATGCCAGGCTATCGTACCTGTGTCAGCATCAAGGGTCACTCCAACCAGGGCATTGTTACTAGTAACAAACCACAAGATACCTCTTGAGTTTTGATAGGCCATATCTTGAATCTTAGTCCCTGCATAAGAAGCCGTATCAGTAAACCCATGATGTATGATCTCATCTGAAGTTATAGAAAAGTTCTGTGTAATATAAGAACCCTCATCATTATTATATTTAAATTCCCTCACCAATTGACCATCGCGAGAAACAAATAAAGTTCCTTTGGAAACCCTGACAGGTCGAACAGAACTTCCTCCATGGTTAGTCTGGACCTGCACTTGCACATTTGAGCTACTGATTGCACTATCTCCCCCAGAAATAATATACTCAGCTCCAAGCGTTCCAACTTCGATACCCCTTTGTGAAGACATCCATTGAATAGCGTTGACTTCCTGGGCAGCAAGCGTAAATTGGAAAGGGTCTGTAGCCTGAATAGATGCATTGTAATAGTTCAAGCCTGAAACATCCGACGTGTCTTGTTTATCTTGGTCAATCCTTTCTTCCATCATATGGAACATGTTACCCAACAAACTACCCCAAACTGTGTCGGGTTGTTGAATCGACCCACCCCAGATCAGCCTCTGTTCAAAAGCAGTGACAGTCCTAGGATATCCCTGGAAGTTGCCCCAACTACCCATCGACCAATCATCAGTCGAACTAGGAGAAATTCCCGCATCAGTATCTATAATTAAATCTGCGTTTACCAAACTGGTTTTGATTATATTGCAAGTTGCCCCTGTATTCCCTGAAGGTACTACAGTCGTGCCTTGCCTAGTTGCGGAGATAGTAATGTCAGTCCCTGACACCGTCTTAACATAATATTCTTGGCCAGCTGTTATATTCGTAGGTATCTGAGATGAAGTCCCTGTGAAGGTAACAACATCGTTAACCTGAAAACTACACGTACCTGACAACCTAAGAGTATTACCTGATTCATGAGAGGCAATAGTTAACCCATCAACCGCAGGTATCCCATCCGTTCCTGTCTTTATTTGAACAATGAAAGTTTTAGATGAAGCATCTATCCTTACAAGAGAGCCGTGATGTCCTGCCCTTGGGTTTGCCCTAAAGAAAGGTTGCCTATCCGTTGCCGTCGAACCCCCCGTTATATCATACATATCTAGCGTGATGTCTTCCCCGTAAGAAGCATCTTCATTCCCAGACCAAAGAATTTTAAAATCAGGGTCAACGTTTGTGTCCTGAAATGGATGGGCCAGACATTCTTTCTTATCACTAAAGTAATATGTGAGATAAGGCGTAACCGTGAAAGTATCCGAAGAGGTACGGGCAATTACTAACGGTTCCATTACTCCATCTGCATGGGTTAGAAATAAAACATCTGCTGACTGAATCGCATTAAATCCATACACACTATCGTCAAGGTTAGGCAGCCCACGCCCTGCATCCGCTCCGCTTGCAGCGCCTATAGTAGTCGGGGAACTATAAACTTCAGTCCCTGCATTGTTATAGATCCGTATCCTAATACTATCAACTGATACCGCCTGAACCGAAACAATATAAGATTCAGTCTTACTATAAATAAAAGGCAACAACTTTATAGTATTCGCAGGGGTATCCGCCACTGTTGAGATATATCTAAACCCTGGACGCCTGGACACTCCCCCTTGTCTGTGAACAAAGAAGTTTTCTAACTGGGCAACACCTGTCTTATACTCTTTGATATCAGTACGGGCATCAAGCTTAGAACTTAACTCCCCACTTATAAAAGCATTTTGTATTACCCTATATTTCATAGCCTAATCTCTACCCATGTATCATCTATTAAATCTGATGGTGTGCCCTCTTGAGCGTCTAAGCTTCTTGCGTTCTTCATATGAAGTTCATATCTTTGGAGCATAGAGTTCTGTAAATTTAAACTCTGTACTAAAGGATAAGCTAAATCAGAAGCAAGCCTTAACGCCAATGCCTCGGCAAAGTATGTATCAAATTCTGCTGCCGCAGTAACCTGGGCAATGTATTCAATATTAACTTCGGATGAATCAGATAAGAGTTTTCTACCTGCCTCTATCCTCCATTTAATAGTCTTATCGTGTAAAGAAATGATCCTTAGAACATCTGTTGGAATAGTGAACTCATAGTCATAATCGAACAGAGGTTTAACTCCAGTCGATGCGAGGGCCACCCTTTTAATCGCAAAGTTCCAAGGGTGTGAACGTAAGACTTCATCACGCAATTTAGAGTACTGCTCATTACAAAGACGCGCTCTCTTGTTGGTTTCACTTAAGGAGTTGATTCTCTCCGCCCCTAACTTAATGAGAGCAGAGTTACAGATAGTAACCTCTGTTGTTGTTAGTGGCACGACATACTCCTAAAAAAGAAAGGGGCCGAAGCCCCTATCATTAATCAATCACATAACTGATTGTTACTTGAAACTTTTTCGATACTGTAGCAGTGTTATTTGTACACGTAACATAGAACTGAGTTTCAGAGGAAAGCTTTACTAGATTTCCAGCTTCGCCATCCATCTGAGCAGCCCCTGCCGCATTAACGGCTACAGCCGCCAAAAGATAATCGGCATCACCAGTTATACCTAATTCAAGTACACCTGACCCACCGAAATCCTCATGGACCATAGTCGCATCGATGATCCTAGCACCTGCTGGAAGCTTCATTACTGCAATACTATCCGCAGTTTCAATCGTAGAAGCTCCACCAGTCGCTGCCGTCGTATATTCATCATAAGCAATATGGATTCTACCGTACTGCTCCCCCGCAGGAATCTTCTCTGAGGGGATATTCACATATTGTTTTGTGTTATTAACACCATAATAACTAGCCATTATTTACCCCCTATTATTCGATACAAAGAATTTCAACTACCTTTTCTTCTTCCATACGAGTAGCCCCTATGCCCATGCTGGCATATACTTGCGTACTGTATGACTTGTCGGCTCTTTCAGAAACCTTACCTTGGATATCTTTAGCAGTTGCAAGCAATAGCCCATCAGATGCCCAAGCAAAACATCTCCTAGCACTAGCAGCAAATGTCTGACCGGCTCCAGTATAAAACTTACCTGTGTCTTTATTCCAACTCCCCGACGTACCTGATACTTGCAGCAGCCTTTCTGTTCGGATAAACTTGAAGCCTAAGAAGGTATCAATCTCACCTTGAACAAGAGCTTTAACTGTATTGAAGTCTGAACTTGTAACAGACGTTTCACCCAATAGGTTATTCAATTGAGAAGAACCAAGGGCAAGGAATCTAGGAATAGATTCATCAACATCGTTAGCATCAAGGATCTCTTTAGCTAGTCTTAGAGTAGCTACGTTCATGTTAACACCTGTACTAGATGTCCCATCGAAAGAACCTATCTTCTGAGCAAGCCCAAGATCTACAGACGTCGCTCCTTCTTCTCCGCCATAAGCTGTACCTAGAGCTTGTTCAATGATGACATCATCTTTAGCTCTACCCAATGCCCACATAGCAGCTTGAGCATAATCAGACGTTGGATCAATCAACATTCTGAGCTTATCGACATCATCAATAAGATCTGCCCATTCATAATCTGTTAGTGTGACTCTACGTCTACTATGTGCAGAATCAATTTGAGGTGTGTCCGCGTGACGTGAAGTTCTCTTCACCGCAGTTGCAGCCCCTATTCTATCGTAAAAAGCACTCTTCCCAGTTTGTGATTCATTTCTAACGGCAGCCGCTAATCTCGAACCTTTCTGTTGGGAGAGGTGAAAAACATTTGATGAAAACTGTTTCACAAACGCTGTAGTTATTTCACTACTCATGATTTACTCCCTTTTGTTTAGTTGTTCGGTTTGCTCGGATTGGATTGCCCCATGAATATGAGATCCAACTATAGGCATCTTTTACTAGGATCTTTAACGACTGCCCCATGCCTATATTTTACCTTCATCCCAAACTAAATATTAATGCCCTACCCCTTAAAAGTAAACAATCTTTGCATATCTTCCAGGGCTTTTTTGTGGTTAGGGTGTTGTTTATCAAAGTAAGGATGCTTAGGATTGGCCATTATCTCATTGATTTCTACCTGAGCTTGTTCAGGTGTACGGCCATAATTACCTTTATCTGACTCCCCTTTGAAGCTATCATCTGACAAAGTCTCTCCCACTTTAGAGAAAACCCTTATAAGGTTTGGGTCATTCCCCATTCCCGACTTATCGAGATAGTCTTTTAACTTATCGTCACCAAAGTGATTCACTGCCGTTCTAGCTGCCTTGAGCCTGCTATCGTAAGAAGATCCCCAGTCTGTCTTAAGTGTATTAATGCTACCCTCAATCATTTTGGCGGACTCTTCCTCCTGCCGTTTAACTTCTGAATTAGCTTTGTCCATATACCAGTTAAACATTTCTTGAGCTTGACTAGGTAAAACTCCTGCCTTATGAGAAGCTTTTTTATAGTCGTCGAAAAATTCCTCATCCGACTCTGTATCCGCTGAAGTAATTTCATAGTCCTTTACCTCCTCAGGCAACCCTGCCTTATGGTAAAACTGCCTCCATTCACTCGGCTCCGCATACTTGCCAGGGACGATTACCTTATCCGACCCTAACATCTTTTGTGAATGCACATAGCTTTTTGCTAAGGAATTTATATCCTGCAAAGGTTTTAACGATGGATCATCTCGAATATCTTCAGGTAAAGAAGACCTCCAAGAGGCTGTTTCAGGGGCTTGTTCTTGGACAGGTGGTTGCTCCTGCGTGGGTGGTTGAACCGCTTCGGCCGTTTCAGTCAGTGTACTCATTTTCGTTCTCCATTCCTTTATGAATTAATTCATTCATTTTGTTAACATCTATTTTTAATATAGACATTATTCGAAGAACCGAATTTCTCGCCCCCTCCCGTAATGCCATTTCATTAATGTCTGACGTATAGGTAGGAGAAAGAATATAGTTATTTCTCATCAAATCATAAAGAACTCTCTGACCTGTTTCAGTGTCAAAGACAGCCTTATAGTCAATAACTACATCAACTTGTTTAGTTTTCTTTTTAGGCAAATGATTCTCCTATACTGCGCCTTCCATTGCTTGCATGGCGGGCGACACCTTTCTAACTACTTCAGCTTGATGCTGTTCTTGTTCAGCTTGCTGAGCCATCATCATCTGTTGCTGTCTAGCTTGCCTTTCACCAACAACTTGGTCAAGAGGATTCAAGACTTCCTCTGGCAATCCATAAGCTCTAGAGACATATCTTAATAACTGGTCACCATTTAAGTTGTCAAGCATTTCAGGCTTAGCTTGCATCAATGGGCCAACGATATTAAAGACTCTCATAAAACTCTGGGCATCAGCAGACCTCTGGGCCTTAGCAATCTGAGAAGAATATTGTACCTGTAAGACGGCTTCGGAAAGCGCAGGCGGGGCAGGTGGAAACAATTCTCTTCTCATCATTATATTAAATATTCTATCAATGAGAGGACGCAAGAGTTCAAACTGTTGACGTCCTAATATAGGCCCGAGAAGTCTGAGCTTCTCTTCTGTTCTCTGTGAGACTTCAGTTGCAGTCATCTGTGGACCGGACCCCAGTTGAAGCTGGTCTATAAAGAAAGCTTCACGTATCCTCATACGGATCTGTTCCATCATCTGGAAACCAAAGTCTACACGACTCCCTGTCTGCAATGGCTCAATCTTATCTGCCGACCCTGCTCGATAATAATTTATCCCGCCAGGTGCAGTCTTAATAGGGAGTAGTATCCCATCATCAGGCATCATAAGCGGTGGATCTACCGTCTTCTGAGCTGATCGAATAGTAGTTTTCATAACCTGATTGATCATCTTAATATCTGCAAGTGCTTTCATTGCTGGACTTCTGCCGTATACTTCACCTGCAATCTTGGTCCATCTAGGAATCACATAAGGAAATTCCTTGAACCCACCATAAGAAAGGACTTTCTGCTTCTCCTTAAGTACATATACGGATCTAAACAAGAAGCCTTTCCCTTTAAGCTCAGGGCCATCATAATCAGTTGTGATAGGTTCAACCGCATGGATAATTTCATGCTGATCATTCCTATCGAGCGCCCTACCTTCTAACTGACTTTTCATATCTTCAGTAAGCGCCTCCTCCCCAAACTCCTGTCGAATTTGCCTAGGAGTCCAAAAGAAACTTCTATATACTGTATCTATACCACCCTTATTATTCTGATCAATGTAAGCTTCATATATAGGGCGTGACTGAAATCTAATTACCTCTTCTTCATCTTCTTCCATTCTCATACAGGAAGTTCCAAACGATCCTAGATCCAAATAAACTTCATGGATCTCTGTCTGGAAATTAGAATTGTTTAAAACCTTATGCATCTGCCGAACGGCAGTCTGAAGCCAGAGGCGAATATCATCATCTTGATCAAGTAGCTCGTCACCAGTTGTAAGCTCAAACCACTGAGTGCTAGGATTTGTGAGCATACCATGCAGAGCTGAAGCAAGCAGTTCGTTAGCATGGATTCCAGTTGAGTCGAAGATCTTATTGTATTTCTTTTCACCATCAACCCTTGTTCTATATATATCATCTTTACGTGGCAGAACATAATCAGCCAGCTCTTGCCAGTGATTTTCCCAGTTGATTCTATTATTCTTAAGCTGTTCGAACCTTCTAATTATCTGCAACGCCGCCATTTTAATACCCTGTTAGCTGTGTTTTGTTTTTCGTTGTAAGCATTGTGGCCGCCCTTCCAGGGGCCCTTTGTCTTAAAGAAGCCTCTTCTTTTCTTTTTGAGAATATACCGAGTACCCTTGAAACCTGTTCCTTCGCTTGCTTGGCGGTGTCAAACAACATAGACCCTTCCCTTTTGGCAGTCTCTTCTCGACCAAGTCCCTGATAAAAAAAGGTGTCACCCGTGTGCTTACTCCAAAACCAGTCCCCTGAATAATGCGGCTGATGCTTCCTCCACTGCTCTTGAGCTTCTCCTATCTCTCGAACTTCAGGGGATGCCTCGGCAAGATCCGCTGTCTTAAGAGTCGCAAGTGATGACCCTTTATCCATAAGACTTGCCCAATCTGTTTCACTCATCCCATACCAGTAAGTCTTTCCCGTTCGATATTTATTTACACGGCCACCGTGTTTTTCTTGATATACCGTTCTTGCCATAATAAACCCTATGTAAAATAGTCATACTCTTCTAATACTTTCCTAGGCAATTTCTTAACATCGGTCCGCTGAACTTCAGATTTTGATCCCATGGCCAAATACCTGAAAGCATCCGAACCATGGGATGCCCAATCATGCTTAGGCTTGGAAAGGAATAGTTGGTTCTTAGAATCCCATTTCCGTTGGTAATTCCTCAAAGCTTTAATCCCTCTCTCACATTTTACCTTATCAAACCAGCACTTAGGAAGCAACATTCTTACGGCATGGATTCCATCATCCACGCCCCACCTAGGTAATATGTATAACTGCCTGAGGCCAAGGCCACGTAACGTTTCTTCCCTACTCTTGCCAGTACCCAATTCTCGCGCTCTCGCATCGTGAGGGAGAGTGTGTTCTCTATAAATGTATGGCTTCTTCTTAAGTTCGCGTACAAAAAAATCCAACCCTTGACCACCATCTTCCAGGTAATCTATCAGTCTAAATTCCTGTCCTACCGTCTGACAAAACCATATTGCCGTTGTATCCCCTATACCCAGATCCCAAAAAGTATCCACAGGCACATTAGGATCATAAGGTACATTGCATAGTCTTCCATCTTTCTCCGCCTTATCCAGTAACTTACCATAGTAAGACCCGACGAGGGCGGCTGTAAAACTACACTCAAATTCTTGTTCATATTCTTCTTCACTCATTTCACGCTGTGCAGCTTCAAGCTCACTGTCGGCAATAACCTTTGTCTCTGAAGCTCTAAACATACGGACGTACCAATCTTCATACTGTTGCGCTTGACTATAAAGATTGTAAAAATGATTTTGGCCTTTAGGCGTCCCGATAAAAATCGCCCAGCCCTCACGGTCAGCAAGCGCAGGACGCACGACCTGACTCCAAATGGTAGGGTCCATTTCCGCGTATTCGTCGAGTACAACGCCATCTAGATATATCCCCCTAACACTACCAGGATTCTCTGCTCCTAGTAACATGATTCTTATTTTGTCTTCTGTCTTTGGTCGTGGAATATCTACTCTTAAATCTGCTTCGTTCGCTTTGGCCCCAGGTATTTTCCGCGTGAAATCTTTTATATATTCCCAGGCAACTCTTTTAGCTTGCCCATAAGTGGGAGCGATATAAGCATATTGTGGACTCTTAGTTGTGTTTCGTAAAGCACGATCAACCATTTCATTAATTGATAAAACCGTTTTTCCAAAACGCCTATGTAAAACTAAAACGTTAAACCTCTGCAAGCTCCTGTGGATTTCTGCTTGCAACGGCCGAGGGACGTACCCAGTCGACACCTTCTGAGTTTTTATCGCCATTCCACACTCTCCTTGCACTCGCAAGAGAATCTTATCGGCAAATGAAATGACCCCGTATGATCCTCGCTTTTAATGTGTATCCCCATCTTGCATAGTAATTTCTTTAAACACGCTAACACCACCGCTGGTATAGTGACTATGAACTGCCAAGACATGCTTCCCCCCTTCATCTTCTATGTGTAGGTATTCAGGAAAATCATCATCCGCAGGTAGAAAGAACAGCTCATATATCTGCGCTAGCCCCTCTTTCTGCTTCATCTGTATCACTACTACTTGGACCGGCATCTATCTCTTTGCCTTCGGAGAGTTCGCCTTCAATATATTCATGATCTTCCTCTCGCTTAATTCCAGTATCTACCATTATCTGAAGTGGCGCGTTTGAGTCGCCAGTGATCTTTGTCTGTGCTCCGTACTCTTGTGGGTTGGCCTTCTCTGCCCCCCACTTGTATAAATCTGTTTTAAGCTTCAATGCAGAGACTTCATCTTTGTCGATCCTGTCACGCTGCGCTACCTCCATGACCTGGTCATGATAGTAATCTGCCCTATCCCGTCTAGCGGCTTTTAAATGCTCGTCAAAATCTGGATGCTTGTTCCGCCACCTATAAATCGTTTGGGGACTTCCTAGGTTCATTTTTGTAGCAATGATGTTATATGTATCGCCTCGTCTTACCAGATCGCATACATGATCCCCTAGGGCCACGCTATATTCTTTGACTGCTATAGGACGGACCCACTTGCCAGACTCTCCGGTAATCTCTCCTGTCTCGATATCTCGAACTTGTAATGCTCCGTTCACTAAAGTATACACGCTTCTATCGTCTTCCATTAAATATCCTGCTCCCAAGGTTGTTTAAATGTTCTAGGGCTGCACCTTACACAAATACGGTTAAACTTTCCTTTAGCTGTGAAATCCCTATCGCATTTCAAGCATGTCCTTGGAACTTCTTTAAATTTATGCACATCAATGAAGCTTGAGCCAGCCTCATGAATTGATTCTGTTTTTTCCTCTTCCAATTTAACCTTTCGCGCCCGTTCTTGCAATTCTAAACTTTTTGCATACGCTTGCATATCGCCAAGGACTTTGTCAAAGCATAACCGACAGAGATCCTTTGATTGGATGACAGGGCTTCCACATACTTTGCATTTTCGTTCCATAGGTTATTGTACCGCGGTATTTAGGGATGTCTACCCTGCTGTGCAGCATACTAATTTGAAAATCTTGTCCCACTGTGAGCGTCGACCCTTTTACGCAGTAGCTCGCTCCATTTTGGGGGGATGGGGGTCAAAAAAATCCAGGTGGGAATTTTCCAGGCATTGATAGGGCCCAAAAAAATTATATATATGTTAATGCCGTCAATCATTTAACAGGGGGGGTCACGGTTTCTTACATCTTAAATGCTGCCTTGCTCATGCTGTGTCTAGGTTCCTTTGTTGCCTTGCTCCTTCCTTCCCAGGAATACAGGTGAGCAGCGCATAACGGACAGGAG
>Ga0110931_1000532_pt1 | contig 14488 bp, 12 predicted proteins | sample 4_EtaG_FD_79333 | JGI IMG/M metagenome (GOLD analysis project Ga0110931, IMG submission 79333) | Marine viral communities from the Subarctic Pacific Ocean - 4_ETSP_OMZ_AT15127 metaG (version 2) (version 2) | ecosystem: Environmental > Aquatic > Marine > Oceanic | place: Pacific Ocean | collected... | reverse complement strand
GGACTATGAGGAACCGGGCACTGCGGCACAACAGGCTAGGGAAAAAAGAGAAAAAGAAGCCTCCAACGAATACATTAAGTATGGTACGCAGGGTGGAAAACCTGTTATGGTCGATCTTTACAACGCACCAAATCAGAATCCGGGCGCTCGTGTGGAAGGGCCCGGAGGAGCCTTTCAATATCAGCAACCAGATGGCACTTATGGAGATCCGACTCTTTCGTCTGTGGACCAGTCCTCAAGTCCAAGAACCAACGCGATCATAGATGCAGCACAACAGACTATAGACGACACAAAAAGAATGTTGATGGAAAAATATGGGTTGTCAGAGGATGAGTATAATGAACAAATGAAGCAAGCTGGAAATGAGCTTCAAAGCGGTGGTAGTCTTCGACAACCTACAAATCCGGAGTACGGATCAGCCATTGGTAGTAGATCAATTCCAACGCATAACTTTGGTGGTTTGTTCGCGTCGAATCCCCTTTATGCTAGCGCAGCGAAGCGAGACATGCACGATCCTAGACTCAAGACTAGCCCAGCAGACTTGCTAGACAAAGTTCCTACACAGCCACGTTCTGGCAGAATAGACGATGCAAACGCAGGGCGTCAAGCTCCCGGAGGAAACGTATTCGAAGGGGTCAAGACAAGCATTGACAAGCTAGTTGCTGCTGGCCCTTTAGTAAACGACGAAACAATAAAGATTTTTTCTTCCAGTAACGAGTCTTTAGCTAACTCCATTCCAAGCTTCCAAGCCTCAGTTGACAAACTTTCTCAGGTTTTGGCGACTAATATAACTTTGTCTATTGTTTCCCCAGACAAAGCAATCCCTGTCAACGTCCACATTACAGGAATGAATGAAGTAATGAATAAGCTTCAGAATATCATAACAGTTGAAGTCTTCACGCAAGTCACAGATAAACTTCAGGAACAGATAGATGGGATAAAAGGTAATATGGACCCAATGGGCGGTGGCAACAGAGATATTAATATCAATTAAAAGGAAATAAAAGATGGCAATTACTGGCGTTGAAATGCATTACGGAGCATATCAGCTTAAACCTGCGCCCATAGTAACGGTAGGTCGTGAGGTGTATAAGCAGCATGACGGTACTGTATTAGGAGGAGGGTATAGAGTTACTCTTAATGGAACCCTTCTGCCTCACATGATAGTCGGTACAGGACTCAGCGCCGCCGATGCAAAAGACCTGAGCAGTATCCCCCCAGAACGCTCAGGCCTAATTGGACATAACTTAGATGGCCCCGACAACTCCATGGCAGTCTTTCGGGCTAAAGATGATTTTCTCCAAGCATTCAATCAAGACCGCCGCCTTTTTACTGTTGCGTACAAAGGTGCTGGAGCGGCCTGTACTGGCTACCCCATTTATGGAGCTCCCCGTGTAATTTCCGCTGAATTCACCAGCGAAGACCAGTGGACTCGAAGGCTCGACTACTCCGTAGAGCTCTTTTTTAATAACAGTATGTCTACAGGAACAGGCGTAGTTCTTGGAAACGATTTTCATACAAATCCCTACTATAAAAATCTTACGGGAATTCTTAGCGGCAATCTGGGTTCGTTTGAGTATATAGAAGGAAATATGCAAAGCTACTCAAGGGATTACAGCGTAGAGGTTATCTCAAGGGGCGCCCAGATAGGGTCTGGATATCTTCCTACATTCTTCCAGATAGGCATTAGCACACAGGCCCAGATGCTAGAGGGAACAGGAGCCCCCTTTGGAACTGGCGATACTAGGGGAACCCATGATGTAATCAGGCCAGCTTTTGAAGACGGCTATAATGGAGTTGGGCTAGGCTCCTACAAAGGCGGTGATATCAGATGGACAGGAGAAGGCAGTCTTTCTGAGGTTATGTCTGGATATCTTGGTCGAATACCATTTAGCGGTTTAACAGGGGTGCACACAGAGAGTAGCTACAATTACAATAAGGCCGGAGGAACATACAACTACAGCGACACCGTTGTTGCATATATGACAACAGGAGCATTTGCTCCTAGCGGACACATTGGTTTTCAGCCCCAACTACTCCAGAGTCACCCCGTAATAGACACCCCTACAGTAGATGTTGAAGGAAATCTTGAAGATGCTATAGTCTCTGTAACTATTCAGGGGGAGCTACGGGGCCTTAGCAATTTCTATGGTGCAACAAACAGCGGGGCCATAGGAAAGGCTGCTGGAGTTAGCCTAGCCTCCCAAGTTAAGGACGTTGGCCCCCATAAGAAAGGAATGGTTTTATCTACTGCATTAGCTAATGCCCAGAGGTATTTGGACTTTGCGGCCTACCAAGGTTCTGCGACGGGACGACAAGACAAGGAGCACCTATACTATAATTGGGCCTGTAATGTATATAGTGGGTTAAATTTCCCCTCAGTTCTACTTTTAAAGCTTCAAGTTGAGCCAATTAACCAAAGTGTCAGTTATAATACAAGAGAGGGAACTATTGGCTATTCCTTTACCTATAGCAACAGACCCCAAAACTGCTACTCAGGAGCACTTGTTGAGCAGATTAGTATAAGTAGAGGCAACCCAACTCAAGTTCACTCAAACTTGACAATACTTGGTCGGGCAAAAGGGCCCATACTTCAAGACATAGCAACAGTAACAGCCGGAACCACCGAGATTAATATAGAGGCAGTTATTGTTCCGAACATAGCAGCAGAGTATGATCCCGGAAATAATGTCACAGGACTGTGTTCTGGGTGGGTTTTTGCAAATGCTGGTAACACTAGGAACTTTTATTCAGGATTTATGACGAACGTAGAAAAAGGAATTTCTGGGGAGTACGGACAATACTTCGTAACAGCGGATTCAGAAACTTACGATCCCAAAACAGGTAGATATACGAGATCAAAGGCATGGATTCATAGCCTATGCTAAGGAAAGAAGGGATTTAAAATGGTTCATCCATCAACTTCGTGTGGACCTCCGACAATGACAGGGCCGTTTGAGCAGACACTCTTTTTAGGGTGCTCTATTCAATCTGTCAGTACGTCCCTAGGCTGGAACGAACAGCAAAGCACAGTCACCGTTACTCTGGTCGAAGACACTTGTGCGGCCACTGAAGATCACCCAAAGGTCTATTATCCGGGCCCCGGAAAAAAATATTGCTGGCACGATCCAGACCCCGGATTCACCAACCCAACCATAGGGGCTCCTGTTTATTTCAGAATAGGATCAGATCCCGCTTGGCCCATAAACGAGAACGACAAGGCTGAAGGCGCTGGTTTTGAGTTTGCTGGAATAATACAGTCATGGACTAAGGATTACAGTCCTAGCGGAAACCCCGTCTATACCGTAACGATAGTTGACCCAAGGATGCTCCTTAATAATCTTCAGATTATATTAAGTGACTATGCGGGGTCAGTTTACGGTGGTTCTGGACCCCCTATTTATAACCTAATAAACGCTTACGGTTGGCTAGAGTGGGCAACAACGTTGGCGGCAGGAAAGGGAGGAACCCTTGATTCATGCCCGCAGACCTTTGTTCAGGGGGCAAACTTTGGCTCTCCAGCGAACGGCTTTGGAGGTTCAAAGAACAATAACGAAGGAACACCTTGGCACGAGCTTAAGAACGCTATACAGTTTTTGCTGTCGGGACAAACCGGGAAACCTGCTGGCCAAGGCCCAGCTCACCCTGAAGGTAGGTTTTCTCCCTACGGGTTTGGAAAATTCAGAGGCTCTCGCCCACAGTATTTTGATAACGCTGCAAATCCCGGAGACTTTGTAGATACAGATCAATCCAGCAATCCAAAAGATCGACATGGTGGGCAGGGAATGGGAATTCTCAACCACGATGATACGAATATGGGGCTCACCAATAATACAAACAACGCGCACGGACTTCCATATATAGCGGACTACTATATAGATATTACCGAGATACCTTACGCACCGAGATGGTTCAGGCTTGCAGGACCAAACATGAGCCTGCTAGACATGATTACCCAGATATGCAATCAGTGTGGTTCTGATTTTTATATAGAGCTCTTGGTGGACAAGCAAGAAAATAAAGTCATTAAGGTGCGCACTGTCAATAGGGCAGCTCAGCCGGAGGTTGGTGGTCAGTACGGAATCGAACAATTTGTTTTAGATCAGGAAAATGTAACCTCAAAAAATCTTAGTCGAGAACTAAGGAACGAAAACACCTCCACCTTTATTTATGGTGGTTATGTACAGACAGTTTACCAGCAGGTAATAGAGAGCGGTATTCTGCAATATTGGGGAAAAAACTCCGCAGGGGTGCATCACACATACACTAAGGTAGGACTGGGCATTGTAGATAGTCTCTTTAATACTAGCGGTCCCGGCTCGGAAGTTGGCGATTGGGCAGTTTATCTAGACGTGAGACCTCTTAATCTAAATCTAAGCACAACACTGGGCGTAGATTTCGTCTGGATTAGTGAAAATGAAATGCGTCTTGCTTTGGGGGACTTCGATGCTTGGTATAATTACTGTTTAATATACAAGGCCTTCGCGGGTACTCCCATGGGAGCTATCATCCGGACAAGGCATGGGGCGAAACAAAACATAGAATTCCCGAAAGAACTAATGGATGCGGGCATTCCGGATAAGGCGCTAGCCAACGCTTTTCAGAACCTTATGGCTGGTGGCTTCGCAGTTAGCTTTTCGCCTCAAGACCCGGAAAGCACCAACAATTCAGACCTTAAAAAGATTCATGAGTATATTCAAAACTGGGCTGACACTTTCTATGGAAAACAGTTTCTAGTTCAGTTACCCTATGTATGCTGGCACAACGAAAGCGACTCGGCACAAACTTTATTCTCGGACAATCCAACAAATGATGGAGGATACCCTGCTGAAGACGCAACAAATGTTCTTGACCTTCCTTGGGCCGAAGGAGCAACCCCAGCACCACTAGACTTCTTTTCAGATGAGTCTAATAAGATATTACCTTTCGCAAGATACTTTGCTCCGCACACAGGTGCTTATCCTAGAGAGGGAGAATGGATAGCTCAGGTCGGATGCTGTAGGATAGCAACAAACTCCGTATACGTTAAAGGAAGTGTGGTAGAGGAGCCTGTCCCGTTTAATGCTATAGGGACCACATATGCTACGGCTCTATTCAAAACAGATAACCCCATAGAAACAAGTGGTGCAGGTTCTAAGTTTGATGAACTTTACAATGGTATAGTTAAAATTGCTGCCGGAAGAGCTGAATTTAGCACAGATCAGATCGACTCACTTAAGTTCGCTGTAAGATTTCAGCCTGACGGAGGAAGATCAGATGGCTCCGCCATGTCAATAGCCCCACGTAGAAGACAGCCGAATGAAGTTGCTGTTCCAATGAAGAGTAATACCACTCGTTACGGGCCGTTTAGCTGGGCTGGGCCTCCGGGGCCAGTAGCCTTCCATTCGGATGACGGATTGGTTCCTTGGGAATATGGTGGATACACAACCCTTTGGCCAGCAATGGTTGAATCAGCAAAGGATACTCTGACATACATGCAAGTCGGTGAAAGAGGGTCTATTAATTTCCCCGGATATCCAGTCAGAAGACTCGGAGAAGAGTTAAGATCTTCCCAGAAAATGATGGACTTTCTAAACCTTCAGAGCAAGACATTTAACCTGCTAGAAGGCGGAAGTGACAGCCTAAAGCTTATGGAAGTGGGAGGATGGGACGGTGGGTTTGGCCCAAACATAACTAATATAACGATTAATATTGGTGCCGATGGATTCACAACCAACTATACACTAAGCACCTACACAGCTTCTTTTGGTCGGTTTGCAAAGTACAATGCCAACAAGCTTAAGCAGGGTGGACAGCAAAGAGCGGCCTTCCAGAGAATGCAGCGTGAACAAAACAAGCTCAGGAAAGCACTTATTGCGGCTCAGGGCAGAGCTTCTGCTCAGATCAAAAACCTCAAGGGTAGAAAGCCTACAAAACAGGCCGCAGATGGTCCGTCTTCCGTCGTTGCTGGAACAAATTCACAGATGGCACAACAGGGTGCTGGTCAAGCATACGCTATTCCTAATGCATCTTCACCGACACCTAGAACACTTCTTCACGGCAATCCTGATACTTGGACCGATCAGGGATTTATGAGTCAGGACGGACTAATAAGACCCGTATCGAATGCGGGAGGAAGCACTCTTCCAAGGTATGCGAGTAAAAACGCAACGAACCCCAAGGACACCTGCGCTCAAATACCTCACACGAGAAGAGAGAGCAACCCTCCCTTTAATGGGGGCGACAGCTACGTACCCTGCATCATTGATATAGACTACCTAGACCCTTGGTCATATCCGAGCAAGCCAAAACATGACGCCAACTCCTCCTCAGCAACAAACCATAATGATATAAACATATTTTCTCATGGGGCTGCTGCTGTTGCAAAGATAAATATGTATGAATATGTAGCAGATGGAAACGCTTATCCAACTACCTTGAGAGGTATGGCAAATAAAGGACCGTTACTGTTACACGGATGGGGCTACGATATAGACGGCAAGCCTATCCCGAATGCAGCCGACACCGAAACTGCTGCGTCTGGAGGGACCTTTGAAGATGCGGACTTGGAAGATAAGTTTTTATCTCATTACTTAAGAAAGCCTCATACTTGGCCTGTAGGTCCCGTAGATTTAAGGTGGGATAGAAAGCGTGCAGTATGGACAACTCCGTCAGAGTTTAAAATTATTAAAGCGAAAACTCCTAGCGGTGCGATAGCTCCGGGAGCATGCGTTTCAAACTGTAAAACCGTTAAAGCTGGTGTTGGAACCCGAATGGGAGGGTCTGACAATCCAGTATACGACGCAGACGGAGATCTATTTGACGGCGAAATCAAGGTATGTAACCCATCCTTTCAACCAGAGATCCCTTCTGGAGCATCTTTTTACGCTATATATGACAGCATTGCTTGTATGTACTATCCAATATACAGCTCTGGTGGATCAGGAGATCTGTGTATTTCCGGAGCAAATATAACTTGCGCGGGTGCCAAAACTAACTATTGCGGGGGCACTAATTTAGATGGTACAGATGCTGCTGTAAACAGCTGCATATCTGGTCTTGTAGCGGGGCCCGGACTAGCTATGTATAAGGTTACTGGAAATACTCCTGAGTCTGGTATGCATTATCTGGAGACTGTTTTGTCGATAACATCGGGATGCACCGATGGCTACAGCCCGATGGTAAGGGGAATAGAAACAATCAACTTGATGTGTGGTCTAAGCGGAGCGCCACTCGACTCCTGCGGTGGGGATGCAAACAATAAGTCCACTGGCATTTGCGGGATAAATTTACATATAAATCCCCTTGCTTGTCCCGGAGGTATAACCGACGTTAGATATGTTGAGGATATCTGCTGTAGCGGAGCAGGAATAGAGGTAGTTTATAAACACTTGCGATTTAGCTCATGCGGGTTGTTCACCGGAACAACTGGTGTGGGAGCATGTAAAACATAGAAAAGGGAAAGGAGATTATTTATGCCACATAGCCATGACCCGGCTCTCGGCAAGGACATTCCTGTTGGAGTGCAGACCGATAATGATTGTTGTATTTGTTGTGATAAGTGCTGGCACGGAAATTGTAACGCAATGTATCCCGGTGCTGGTCACGACAGTGTTGTCGGACAAAACTGCTGTAACCATACAGGGAATTGCCCTACAAGTTGCTGTGCGTGTCCCCCCACGGGAAATTTGTGCTGTACTATCAGTGCTCCAATGTGCCCAATTGTAGATGGAATGGAGTTCAGTCTTCGTCAAGACATGGGCGTGTGCTTATGTAGCGGCACGGTTCCTGTCACAAATAGCCTTGTCCCTTGCTATTATGATAGCGTCTATAATGGAATCAATCATACTATCAAAACAGGAATTCAGGAACAAAACAATGTTTTTGAAAAGTGGGCTTGGACAGGTGTGATTTGCCGAGGACTTGACCCACCAGCCGGAGGTAATGCTGATGGGAGTACCTGTGCTGGTGATCCGGGACCCGGAGCAAACAACGGCAAAACTAGAGGGGAACAGCTAGAAATTATTTTATGTTGTTGTGACACCTGCGGAGAGGACATTAACAACACAGCAGCTAACCCTTCGGACTGCCACACATGCAATTATCAACTATTTCTCAGGTGGTCGAACTGGGCGCCCGGAGGCCCCGACGACTTTTGCACTTGCCCGGATGGTCCAGACCCAACCTGTCCCCCTCCCTGCGGGGATGAAGTGTCCTTGGTTCCCATTTGCAATATGGGTGGCGCACCGCCTCCGGCAGACTGTGATGCGATGACGCATAATATGGGTTTTGAAGATGGACAGTGTCCTACGGGAAACCCCTTGCGGACCAATGATGACACTCCTTTTATATTACACTACACCTTTGAGGATAGATATTGGCAATGCGATTGCTGCCAGAGAGGATATGTTGGACCCATCGCAGATGGGATACTAAAGAAGGATGTTGATATGACCTTTACTATTGTAGAAGGCGATGGTGCTTCCGGGTTGTGTGCGGACAGTGAAAGAAAACAACCTGATCCACCAGATTTACCATGTTAGTTTGTTAATTTAGGAAAAAAGAAAGCAGAAACTATGTCTAGAAAAAAACTATGCAGTCCAAGAGACAGGACTATTAAGGATATTGATAGCTGTGAATGTGAAGCAGCCGGGTGGTGCCCTCTTTTTAATGCGACGATGGGTCCCACCCTTCACAGAAAATGTCAGTCTGATAAGGTCTTTAGGGAGTCATATTATGGCATGAGACAAGCAATGATGTCAGACCCTAAAGTTGTTGAGGCCAGAAAAGCTAGGCAAAAAAGCCGGGACGAAGCAGACAAGGTAGACTTAGCGATTGAGAATCTCAAGAAACAAGGCCTATCTCTTGAGGATATAGAAGAGATAATGGGGGCTAAGGGTGCATCGAGAGGGCTTGGTGACACAATACAAAAAACCCTATCTAAGTTTGGAATAACTTCAAAGCTTGCGGAAAAGATAATGGGAACAAAGGGCTGTGGGTGCAATGAAAGGAAGAGCTGGCTAAATAAAATCTTTCCCTACAAAAAGAAGAAGGAAGACAAGAATAAGTAGGTATAAAAAAAGGGGCCTTTCGGCCCCCTTCTTCATTCCTGTATGCTAGTCCTTTACAGCAGGCTTATATATAAACCAGCCACCATCGGGAAGGTAGCCTCTGTGGTTGTCAGCCCAAGTCTTCTCATTTATACGCTGCTCTTTCTGCTTCTCTGAAAGTTGATCCCATTTAATTTTTGGGTAAATCTGACCACCCTTCTTAGTTCTTCCGAAGACCAGCTTGGCCCTACAGTCTTGACAAACCGTTTCTATCCAGTCGTTTTCTGAACTGTCAAACCTGCACACAAACCTAATGTTTTGTGAATGACAATTTCCACATTCTTCATGTTGAAAAACTTCTTGGACTCTAGCTACTTGCTTAAACAGGTCTTCTTCTGTCTCAGCGTCTACCTCAAACCACAAATCGTTTGATGCTTTAATTCTAGCTTTCATTTCTTCTTACTCCCAGAGTCAAAATCTTTACGCCAATTAGAGTCATACCCCTCCAACTTTTTCTTAATTGATTCTGGCTTTCTCTGATATTCAGATACGGAAGCGAGAACCATTCTTCCCTGTAAGTTGCTTACAGAGTTGATGGATTTGACACCGTCGCAAACTTCTTTAATTAAATTAACTACATTAATATCTAATCGTTTAGACATTTGGTTGATTGCTAGAATTTGCTGGTCTGTTATGTTTTCTTCCGAAGCCATAATGTCATCCTCTGCCGCATTGTTCATTTCTTCGGCAGTAACAACCCTTAGTTTTAGCGCTCGTCTCAGAGCCTTGCCCTCAGCTCTTGTGTCTTCGGTAGCAACTAGGTGATCATTAAAAGGAAAGGGGACCTTGTCATATCTAACATCAACGCACCCGTCTACAGTAATTATAGCGTCTGTACCATACTTACGTACCACTAAAGTATGCTTTATTGTACATCTCTTTCCTCTAGAGGGGAGTTCAAGCACATCACTACGAGACTCAATTATTTCCCCGTAAACCTTCTCCGTCACCCTTCTGAGGCCATCGACGGTAGGGTTTCCTTCTCTGAGCTCACTGTCATGGAGGTTGTCTAGCACATATTCACTCCACTCTGGGTCTGAGTCTGTATAGACTTTTTTATCCTCTTGCTCCTGATCCAGCGTTTCCACCTTATCAACAACGGCTACCATGTCATCAAAGTCGCTTTTACTACTCATATCTCTATATACCTCTTACTTTTCCTAGGGAATTTGTCCTTTATTTCACTTAATACTTTAAGCAAATCTTCTAAAACGTTCCTTAAATACCTTTGAGAAATCCTTTTTGACTGCTTAATCCTAATTAGCACCAATCCCTGATCTAGAATAAGTCCTGTTTTTTCCATGTCGGATTTTACATTCTTTACTAGATTGTCTTCTCCCCATACAGGAGAGAAGTGAGATGGCCCATCAACCTCTATAACCGTATTCAGATCCTCTATGAAAAGATCGGTTTCTAGATTTTGATTTTTTAACCAGTGCTCCTTATGAAATTGTACCCTATATTTTCTTCGTGAGAGCTCTTCAAGTAAGAACCTTTCCAATTTAGATCCTTTTTTGGACGCCTGTCTTATGGCATCGCCCCCTTTTCTAATTAAATCTCTCTTTTCTTCCTCTGTCTTTTTATCCCAAGACATTTTACCTATCTGTGATCGCACAAGCCTCTCCTCATCAGTAAGAGAGTCCCATACAACACCTTGACTTTCGCTAATCTTAAGTCGAGTTTCTTCTGGGATTGCCTTGCCTTCGGTTGGATGAACTGCTCTTCCGGAGCCCAAGGCAGTCTTCTGAGCTGCGCTTTTATCTCTAGAGGGAATGTTGAGTCTCTTTGCTTCCCTCCTAACCTTATTAGGGTAGGTGTTTAGCTCTTTAGATATTTCAATCCAGCTCATACCATTCTCCCAGTAGGCGTCTCTTAAAATTTCAATTTTCTCACCATCTGAGACACCCCAATAATCCTTAAATTTATTATTAGTCATGTTCTAGCTCCTGAAACTTCCAATCTTCTATTATGCATACTGGCTTTTTGAATAGTTGTGATATTTTCTTGTAGTCTTTTTCATTCGAAACTATCAGATCTATGTCATCGTCTAAATAGATATTCTTTAAATCGTCATACAGGAGCCGATCCGCCCCTACCCACTCCATAGACGTTATGTAAAAATACTTCTTTTTGGGAAGCACTAAAGTCTTCATAAACTCCGCAGCCCTTATGTTAGTGGCTATCATAGTGCCATCAAAATTATATGCCCTTAGCGGTTGCATATGTGGAATTTTTTTGACTTTTTCATTTAGAGCCCAAAGCCCGAAGACGCAGTATTGCTGTCCTTCGTCGGTCAATTTAGATATTTTTTCTACAGTCTCTGTAGATTCATTTCCGATAAGAAAACCTATCATAGAAGCTCCTTTTTCTTTTTTTGCAGGGCGTTACTGTGATCTCTCAGCCCAAGAAAGCTTAAGACCTCACAGGTCAGGTCAAAATATGTCAAATTAGCTACAGACCCCTTTATGGCTTGCTTGGCTGACCCCTTTCTGGATAAGCAAAAGTCAATCTTTTCCCGCAGGTCGTCAATACCTTTGAAAAAATTAAGAGAATGGTTTGAGACACTAACGACCTCTTTTCCAAGCCAAGCAGCGTCATGCTAAGACTCTCCATCCAGATCGAGATAGACGGAAGTTGAAGCCAAAGCAGAGGCTCTTTGGGCAGCAGATAGTGATCCAAGATAATTTGGAAGATCAACTTTTCTTGGGCCAAAGATTTTCGCATTGTAATTTTCGCAAATAAACTCTAAATAAGATAAGTTATCTGTACTGGTGATATCTACATAGTCTGTCATGCAAAGAACATCACACTTTAATTCCTTCTCCTCGGAGGGTAATCCTATTGTACCTATCATAGCACCTCCACTGAAGGGTATCGAAGGGAAGGGCATTGCCTTGCCCGTGTGTCCGATACTTAGGTGTGGAGGCATGACATTTCCAGTAACCTTTCCTGTTGATATTATTTTTGTATTTGGATATCTTGAGCATGCTATTTGTAGCTCTGGTGTTTCCAACTTGTCTGCACTAACAAACACAATGTCTGGCTTAGTCTCATCAAACATATCCATTGCTGGCTTTGAGCTTGAGACCCAAGTGATCACCTCGGTTTCCGGAACCCAAAAAAACGATGAGGATAGTCCTTCACCAGCCCTGCTGCAATTAAAGTCAATTAAAACTCTCATATTACTTGCTTTGCCCTTTCAATATCCTTAGAAGTATCAACGTCAATTAGCTTGATTTTATCTGTTTTTTGGCATTCAAACATTCCGCCCTTTTCTATAATTTTATTAATGACCTCGAATCCGAATAGCTTGCTGTTACTTCTGTTCCAGACAATCTCTTTTAAGTATGCTAGTTCTCTTCCTTGGAAATAGGCTATTTGTCCCCATTTATCTGGAAGATCATACATCATGTGCTCTAACTTATAGTCTCCATCTACTACGCAGCCCACCTCGTCATCTCCTATAAAATCATTTATGCAAAAAATAGCAGACCTATTGTAGTTCAAAACTTCTAGAGCGTCCTCATTAAAAACTAGATCCCCGTACACAACAAGGATTCTCTCAAATGACTCCAAGGCTCTTAGCCCTATGCCTAGGCTTCTTGCTACATTTGTTTGCTCATAAAGCTCATTCTCTACTTTTATTATTTCCGCAGGAGATTCTGACATTAGCTTATCTGATTGAAATCCAGAAACTAAAGCTATCGAAGCTTTGGTAAATTTATTTCTAATGCTGCTCAGTTGATTTTTTAAAATTGTAGTGTCTCCCCTTATTTTAATTAGGGGTTTTGGTCCTCTAGACTTCATTCTTTTTCCGAGCCCTGCTGCCGGTATTATAATACCAATTTCTCCGGAGTCCTTTAAAAGCGGTATTTTTGTTACAATATGTCTAGTGCTCATAAGTAAATAATTCCTCCGTGGCTTGCTTTGCTTCTAATTTCTGCCGCTCAACAAGCGATAGCATGCTCTCTAAGGAATCTATTTTTTCTTCCACAGAAAGTATTTTGGTATTAATAAAAAATGGACAACTGTTGTTAGTGAGTGGAGGAAATACTATGAATGCTGTAGAGCTAGGGCTTTGGTTAAAGGTCGCTACTATTCTCTGAACGCTATTTTTAAACTTAAAGGAAAACCCATGAGGTACTGTCCCTACTAGGTCATACTGTTTAGACTTCAACAGGGAAGATAATTTTTCCCCCTTTCCCCACAGGTCAAAGAAAGTCACTAAGTTTTTGTAGTCTTGATCGGGTATTTTTTTACCGGATATAACGATAGCTACATCTTTAAGCTTGGACATATGTCCTCTATTTTTCTAAAGTAGGCCTCGGCTCCTTCTTCAAACTCTCTGAGCTTATCCTCTATCTTTATATTAAACGAGTTTCCGGCGTGCTGTATATGAAACGGAAAACTGACAAGCATCCCATTACCGTCTTCACGACCAAATGCGAAAATAGCATGTTGCATATCATCAATGAAATACTTCTGTATCTCACTACTCATTTCCTTGGGTGTTTCGAAGCCAGCCTGAAATACCATATAAAATACAATTTTAACTAGCTTTTTGGTGGTGTCTATAACAAGATCAATGGCTTGCCTCTCGTGCAGATCCTTATCCAAAAAGGTTTGTAATCTCCACTCTAGATTGGGGTATTTGGCGCCCGAGCACATGTCCTTGGAGTTGAGAGACTCTATTATTTTCGTAGGAACTAAATCGGACTGATTCATAATGCTAACTAGGACTGGAGGATTTTCTTGAGAGTTCAAGCTCTCCATTGTTTGATGCAATTGCTCCAGTGTATGATCTGGCCCGAGCGAAATCAAAGCGTGGTATCTCATCTTAAGCTTTTCTAATACGGATTGCTTCCATTTTTTCTTCGAAACTAATTCCCCCCATTCTTTGGTTCTCTTATATAGGCACATTTTACCATTAATAACAGTAAACTCATTACCGTGTTCATCATAGGCGTCTATTATTTCGGCGCCCTTTTCCTTATACACTTCTAGTCTGCCAAAATCACACCCGGTTTGCGTCTGGTTTGCCTTCTCTGCGAAGATGCAATCTACACATGCTGTGTGAACCTGCTCTATTGTTCCAATTTTGTCTTCACTCATTTTCTTTTTGCCTCCACGAGATACCTTGAGCCTAATATGGATACTGTTGTTACTTCCATGCCTAATTCAGCAAGTGAGTTTTTTACATCGTGCGCAGATGTCATGCGAACCCTGCCATTCAGGAGCTGCCCCGACGCCTCCGCAAGCCCCATTCTTCCTGACTGAGACCCTTTCATGATTTCAAGGGCATCTGTGCCGAAGATTCTAAGAATACCTCCGTGTCGAATCTTACTAGCCGCAATGGATAGTACGTTTGGATTATCGTAAAATTCAAGCACATCCAGCAG
>Ga0110931_1000530_pt1 | contig 14496 bp, 19 predicted proteins | sample 4_EtaG_FD_79333 | JGI IMG/M metagenome (GOLD analysis project Ga0110931, IMG submission 79333) | Marine viral communities from the Subarctic Pacific Ocean - 4_ETSP_OMZ_AT15127 metaG (version 2) (version 2) | ecosystem: Environmental > Aquatic > Marine > Oceanic | place: Pacific Ocean | collected... | reverse complement strand
TCGTGAGATGGAAGACATGTTGGATGAGATATTCCGCAAGGTATTTAAGGAGGATTGGTGATGGAAGAAGTGTATATTGATACGATTGCATATCTGGAGGACGGCAAGGGCGCATCTATTCTAGCGACCTTTGCAGACGAAGAACTGTACAGTCTGTGTGCTCCTGTGATTGAGAAATGGATCAAGGACAAAGATCCGAATTATTTTTTAACAGAAAGCTGTGATCGCGGCATAACTATGGAGGTGAAGTAATGGGTAAAGTAAAAGCATGGGCCATGGACCGAGAGGAGAGGGCCGCTGATCGCGGTGCGGCTGATCGGTACTATGGTCGGGAGCCAGTGCCACATTTTTGGTTGGACAACCTGGGTGTGAACTTTGTGACGGAGGACGACATGACTGTTGAGGAAGTCGATGCGTACTTCGAGGGTTGGTGGAACGAAGAAGACAGAAAGGACTGGGGCTGATGGCTAAGTGGGATTTATGCAAGCTTGAAAAAAAGCAAAAAGAAGAAATAGACTATGCCATACACCTACTGTGTGATGTAGTGGGGTCACTGGCAATCGATCAGTTCGACAATCAAGAGGACTATCGGGCTGTGATAAAGGAAATCTTTTACGAATGGAGAAAGACAAATGTTTAAAGAACTATGGCAAAGGATCAAACGCAAACAGCGGACAGGCGCAAAGCTTACCCGCAAGGAACAGATCTTGGCAGAGTTGGATCGAGACATCGGCACAGCGAAACAGATTGCGGACAGATCGGGTATCAAGCTAACGATTGTACGCACGACACTGTCTCAACTGAAGAAGGCAGGGAAGATCAAGGACACTGGAAAGGATGCAGGAGACGAGAGCATCTGGGAAGTTGTCAAAGGATGATCGAATACTTCACAGCACTCGTGATCGCGTATACCTTACACGGTCACGAGATTGAAACAGCCGTATGGTTCGAGAGCGAAAGGCATTGTTCGAGGGCCATGAACAACAGGAGTGCAGATATGATGTATGATTATCTGTACGACATCTACGGCAACAACATTTCGATGGGATGCTACCCGACGGACAGGGTATCGAAATTAATCAGACCAAAGTTAAGACCCAGAGAGGAGGATTGATATGGGCAATGAGCAGTTATCAGGATGGCAAGCCGCACAGTTACACTGGCTGAAGAGACAGGTGGATAATTTACGAGAGGAAGAACACAGGACAGACGCAAGGCCTGGAATAAAACGAGAGCTGTGGGCCGCAAGGGAGGAGCTTGATGATTACGTCAGGCAACTCAAAAAATCTGGTGTATCAATTCACAACGGTGGTCGGTAATGAGACGTTGGACAGACTTGCAAAGAGAATTGAATGGTCACAAGCGTAGGCTTGCAAATAAAAAACATGAGGTGTCATTGAAAGAAGCACCATGGGAGAAAGAAGATGAAAGCAAAGATCGAGTTGATCAGCACGTTGATCAAGAGGAAAGAAACGGAACTGGACGATATACAGTGGGACAACCCTGATGACCCAAGGATCGAGGACCTAGTAAAGGAACTCAACTACTATAAAAACAAGTATGAGCAGGGAGAATTGTACGAACCTAACTTTTAATTGCAACCAGAACGCAACCAATATATAAGCTGCAAACAAACGGAGAATAAAATGGCTAATAAAAAGCAAGACGAAAAAAAGTTTCAGAATGTGGGGGTGTTCAAAGAGGACATCGAACTATTAAGGAAGCTTGCTGAGAAAGAACAAAGGTCCATGGCCCGACAACTTTCTGTTATTATTAGAAAAGCTGTTGCCGAACAAAAGGCTGCATGATACAATAAATTACACTGCTCGAGTAAGCGCACTGCCTGTGGCTTGCCTCGAATAACTGGACCCCGACTGGCTAGGAAAAAATGTAGCACTGCGACGTCGGGGTCACTTTTTCTTTTTAGGAAACTCTTTCTTTTTATAACCGCGCACTTGCGCTGCTGTCATTCGAGACCACCCTCGAGAGAATGCTCGAGCGACATCGAGGTCGAGGCCAGTTAACTCTGCAATTTCTTTTGCTGTTGTTTCTTCGGATGCGTAGCCAGTGCATCGTTCTTCGAGCAGCTTGGTTATTTCTTCGGGGTCAAAGTCAGCCAATCTCTAGCCTCTTCACCTAATACTTTTGCACTGATATCGATCTTGGATTGTAATGAGGTGACAATCTTTTCATCGATGGTTCCGTCTGTAATAAGATCAACGTAGGTCACGTTGTTCTTTTGTCCAATGCGGTGCGCTCGATCCTCTGACTGTGCTCGGGTTTCGAGGTTGAAGTCATTGGCATAGTACACCACGAGATCTGCTTCGGTCAGGGTCAATCCATATCCCGCTGTAGCGGGGTTGCCTACGAAGAACTTTAGTTTGGAGTTCTTGTCTTGAAACTTCTCGACAATCCTTTGCCGCTCGTCGTCTGGGGTATCCCCATAGAACGAGGCCGCACAACCTTCACCAAAGGTTTCGTTTAGCATCTTGGTGATCTGTTGGATGTCGTATCGAAAGCGTGACCAGATGATAGCCTTGCCGTCGTGCTCTTCGATTATTTCTTTCAATGCATCCATACGTTTGGAATCGAAGTATATTGTTTCACCATCGTCGGTCTTGAGATGACCGGACATAATTTGCTGCAAGCGCAGCATCTGGGTGATAACAGCAGGGGCCGTGGACAGTTCGCCACTATCCAACATGACGAGGGCATACTGTTTGATTGAGTTGTACATCTCTCGTTGTTGCTTGGTCATCTCGACATACCGTACTGTGTAGATCTTCTCGGGTAGATCGAGGCAGTCTTGTTTGAGTACGCGATAGGAGAATGCATCGATCCTCTCGGTCAGTTCATCAAGGTTCTTGTATCCTACGATCTGTTGGAATGAATGAGCACCCATGGTTTTGCGCTGCACGACTGCGTATCTGTATTGAAAGGAGTAATAGGAGTCGTAGCCAAGGAGACCTGGGCGAAGGAACTCGCACTGTGAATATATATCCATCGGACTTTTTGTGATGGGAGATCCTGTTAGTAGTCTTTTGTACTTGAAGGCTGCTGCAATTCTCATTAGTGCTTTAGTGCGTTTGGCTTTTGGATTCTTGATGGTGGTGGATTCGTCGACGGCAATCAATCCATTTCGACCAAACGCACGAGCCATCCACTCCCCTCCCGTCTTGCCTTTGACAGATGAGAAAGCCTCCACATTCATAACAAAGATTGTGAGGCCATCAAACTTCTCACCAACAGATCTCATCTCTGCCTGTTGAGTTTTGTTTGGCGAGGCTACCCATCGGATTACTCGATGCGGCACATCATCTGACATATGCTCTGGTATTTCTTTAGCTACCCAGTTTCGGTACACGCCCTTGGGTGCGATCACCAAAGCAAAGTCTATCTGTCCTAACAGATACAGCATACCTATGTTATCGAGTAAAACTTTTGATTTCCCTGTTCCCATCTCCATAAAGTAACCGAACTCTGGTCTATCCCATCCCCGTTCGAGTGCGGTTAACTGGTGAGAAAATGGTTTTAATTTGTAATTGTAGTTGACAACCACCACATATCTCCACTATTGTCTTTAATACGGATAGCATAGTGCGTCCGTTATATCAACCCTGAAGAGGAGAAACTTATGGACGATATATTTGAAGACATGTTCGACGAATCGGCAGCACTGTCGTCAGTCGATACTGGAACCGGAAAACAATTAAGTCAACTGGTTCGCAATCTCCGCAACGTCGAGAAGCAAATCGAGGATGCAGAGAACCACATGAAAGCACTGAAGCAGGAGAAGCATAAGCTCTCCGTAGAAAACATCCCTGCACTCATGGATGAGATGGGCCTCGAACGTATAGACGTAGACGGTCTGACTGTTGAGCGTAAGATGATTATCAGTGCATCAATACCGCAAGACCGCAAGGAAGACGCCTTCGCATGGCTGCGTGAGAACGGATTGGACGACATCATAAAGAACGATGTCACCTGTTCCTTTGGTAAAGGTCAGGACAATCTGGCAGGGGACGTTGTTGGAATACTACAAGACCGTGGTTTCGATCCAATGACCAAGACCCATGTACATCCATCCACACTAAAGGCTTTCGTAAAAGAGAGAGTCACGGATGGTAAACCCATTGACCTCGATATGTTCGGGGCATTCATTTCAAATGCAGCGCAGATTAGGAGGAAAGCATAATGGCGACCGCAGTAGCAAAGAAAAAAGAGACCGCAGTATCAACCGATGTGATGGATGATATTCTTGAGTTCGCAGGGGAGGGTGCAGCATACGACAGTTCGGAGATGCAGATTCCGTTTGTCCGTATACTACAAGCCATGTCACCTCAGTTGAAGAAGCGTGAAGCTGAGTACATCGAAGGCTCAGAGCAGGGGGATATGTTCAACACTGTGACCAAACAGTATTGGACAGGGGAAGAAGGTGTGACTGTCATACCTTGTTTCCAAACCACCAAGTACCTAGAGTTCACACCGCGTGAACAAGGTGGTGGGTTCCGTGGTGAGATCGCACCAACAGATCCAGTCTTGCAAAAGACTGAGCGTCAGGGTGCAAAAGAGATCTTACCTAGCGGCAACGAACTGGTGAAGTCTGACCAACATTACTGCTTGGTTGTGGATGACGAGGGTTCTTTTCAACCTGTAGTTATCGACATGAAGTCTAGCCAGTTGAAGGTCAGTCGTCGTTGGAAGACCCAGATCGCAATGCAAAAGATCAAGCATCCGAAGACAGGTCAGTTGATTACGCCACCGTTGTTTGGCAATCAGTGGAAGTTCACCACTGTCGAAGAGTCCAATGACCAAGGTACGTGGTTCAACTACGCTATCGAAAAGATCGGTTTGTTAGAGAACCGAGATCTCCTACTTGAGGCTAAGTCATTCCGTGACAGTGTAGCCGCAGGTGAAGTGAAAGCTGCCCCAGAAGTCGAGGACTCTCCCTCGAAAGACGGAGAAGAAATCCCCTTCTAGGTAGCCTGGGGGCGGCTATTTTCCCTTGCCGCCCCTTTTTCATTTCAACAGGAGCAGTAAATGTCACAAGCAAAGAAGCTTCTTGCCGCGTACACTGGCGCATTGTCCGCACATGGGACAACCACGGTCGGTAGAATTGGACGCAACGGCAAGGCAGAGAGCCAGAGTAAGATTGTTCGAGAGCCGATGACCGAGGAGATTGTGCAGGGGCACATCGACGGCAAGCAGGGGATCGGAGCAATCCCGATTAATGAAGACAACATGTGTAAGTTTGGGGCCATCGATGTAGATGTATATGACCTCAACCATAAAGAATTACAGGAACGAATGAACAAACTGGACCTGCCTCTGTTGCATTGCAGATCCAAGTCGGGCGGTGCCCATTTGTATTTGTTTCTCAAGGACTGGGAACCTGCTGCTGTAGTTCGAGAGTATTTAACAGAGATGGCGATACTCTTGGGACACAGTGGTGTAGAGATCTTTCCCAAGCAGGATCAGATCATAGCCGAGCGTGGAGATGTTGGTAACTTTATTAACATGCCATACTTCGATGCGGAGATGCCGCAAAGGTTTTGTTACAACAAAAAGATAGAAGCCATGGAGCTTGATGAGTTTCTCACGGAGATAGACAACAAGCGTGTGAACTTGTCTGACCTTGAGGCACTGCGCTCATCACAATCCCAACGCAAACATTTTGAGGATGGACCGCCATGTTTGAAGCATATCTTTGCAGACGGACCACAGTCAGAACCAAGGAACAAGCTGCTGTTTATGATGGCGGTGTACTGTAAGAACAAGTTCCCCGATGATTGGCAAAACTCTGTAGAAGAATACAACCGCACGATGTTTTCTCCACCACTGCAATCTCAGGAGGTAGCAACGCTTATCAAGCAGCACGAGAAAAAAGACTACGGATACACATGCAAGGACGAGCCGTTCAAAAGTTATTGTGATCCTGCTCTGTGCACCTTGGCTAAGTTTGGTATAGGTCAGGACGCACCCGATGCACCGCAGGTCGGTGGACTGACGATCATGTTGTCCGAACCACGTTTGTATTTTATGGACGTAAACGGTACACGTATCCAACTAACAACGGAGCAGCTACAGAACCAGACGCTCTGGCAACGTGCCTGTATGGAGCAGTGTATGTTCATGCCGCCAACTACAAAGCCACAGAAGTGGCAGCAGATGGTCAACAACCTGATGAGTCAGGCTACTTACATAGACGTGCCCGAGGAACTCACGATAACAGGGCAATTCAAAGATCTGTTGGAAGCGTATTGCACCAGTCACATTCGAGCCATGGCTCCAGAAGAAATTATTATGAACAAACCATGGACCGACGGTGGGATAACCAAGTTTAAATTAGAAGGACTGCTCGAGTTCCTGCATAACAGAAGGTTTATTGTCACGAGCCGTGGACAGATAACCCAGATGATACGAGACCTTGGCGGTGATGCCACAAAACAGAACATAACCAAGCGAGGCCCGAAGGGTGAAACAAGAACTAATGTACGTTGTTGGTTTGTCCCTGCGTTTGAGGAAGAAGAAATAGAATTACCTGTAAAGGAGTATAGCAATGAAATCCCATTCTAATCGACTGCTGCGGGTGGGTGAGGTAGCCGAGATGCTAGGCGTATCGAAATCCTACATATATAAACTGTCGCAGACCGCAGACTTTCCGAAGCCTATCGTTCTGGGTGACGAGACAAACAGGAGATCCTCGAGCCGTTGGGTTCTGACTGAGATCGAAGATTGGGTAAACACAAGACCGAGGGGTAAAGAGTATGATACCGAAAGCTAAATTAATTCTTGGACCGCCAGGATGCGGCAAAACCTACCGTCTAATTGAAGAGATCCGCAAGGCTCTGGCAAAAGGAACACACCCATCACGCATAGGTGTGATCTCTTTTACACGCAAGGCCATCGAGGAGATGGTGACTCGAGCCTGTGAAGAGTTCGAACTGGAACCAAAAGACTTTCCGTACATGAGAACATCTCATTCGTTTGGGTTCCGAGCTTTAGGCTTGCAGCCGCAAGACATTATGAAGAAGGATGATTACGACAACATAGGAGAAACGGTAGGACTAACCTTCGAAGGTAAGCTTTCTAACTCTCTTGAGGATGGTATGTCTCTGCCTTCTTTGGGTGGATCAGGGTCAGACTACTTACAGATGATAGGAAGATCACGTTTACGCATGGTTACGTTGGACAAGGAGTTCAACGACACGTCTGACCGGACGCTACACTTCCCCAAGTTGGTGCAATTGCACGAGCAGATTGAGCAATATAAACAAGCCATAAACAAATACGACTATGTGGACATGATCGATAAGTACATACAGGTGGGTGACGTACCCAAACTTGACTACCTGTTTATAGATGAGGCCCAAGATTTTACACCATTGCAGTGGGAGATGGCTGTTAAGATAGCAAGCGAAGCGGAACAGGTATTTATTGCAGGGGATGACGACCAAGCTATCCACAGATGGACAGGCGTAGACGTAGAATTATTCAAGGAATGCTCCAAAGACATAGATGTACTGGATCAGTCATACAGAATACCAAGGTCCGTGCATAAACTAGCAAGGGTTCTTGCAGGTAGGATCGAGGATCGACACACCAAGATATTCAAACCAAGAGAAGAAGAGGGTTTGGTCGAGTGGATCAACCACCTTGATGAAACGCCACTGCACGAGGGATCGTGGACACTCATGGCAAGAACAAACGGTTACGTCCATGACATGGCAAAGAAGATCAAGAACATGGGGTTTAAGTTTTCAATCAAGGGTAGGCCCAGTATCTCGGACAAACTGGTGGCAAACCTGTTTACTTGGGAGGACCTGTGTCAAGACAAGAAGGTTGGGCTACAGAGGATCAAGGACCTGTACTCGTCTGTACCAAAGCAGGGACAGAACGCAGTGGTCAAACGTGGGTTTACGCAGAGGCTAGATGTACTGGCTCCTGATGCAGAATTAACAATGGATGAACTACAAAAAGAATACGGTTTACTGGTGGGCGCAGAGCAGAGCGGCTACGAGGTGTTGCGTGTAAGCAGGATAGAGCAGGATTACATTGCAGCAATGATGCGTAGGGGGGACGATTTACTGTCTGCTCCTCGTATAAAGTTGTCTACCTTCCATGCCATGAAGGGTGGAGAAGACGACAACTGTTTGGTATACTTAGGGTCTACCAAGTCTGCCTGTGAAAGCAGGTTTCAAGACGATGAGCACAGAGCGTTTTATGTTGGGGTAACTCGAGCACGTAACTCTCTGTATATATTACAATCAACAAACGATTACAGGTACACGATATGAAATGTTTATACTGCGGAGATGAAATGATTCAGGGTGGTGACCATGACACGTATGAAGAGGAGTTTATCATGGTATCAAACTTCCATTGTCCGAAATGTAGTTCTTTTGCTTTGTTCTATTTTCCAAATGATGAAGAGGAGCAAACAATCCAATGAAACGGCAAAAAGTTTTGGAGACAGCAGCAAAACTAATCCATGGTGACAGGGCCAAGGACTACGGTGATGCGTACAAGAACCACCAACGCATAGCCGATGGATGGAATATAATAATAGAAGGAGCCATGGAGAAGCATGGTCAAATAACTCCGGCCCACGTCACGCTGATGATGGACTGGGTAAAAACGAGCAGACTAATAGAAACAATAGACCACGAGGATTCGTGGATCGATAAAGCAGGATACACCGCCTTGGGTGCGGAGTTCATTGAGGAGAAATAATATGCAGGTAAACCTGTTTGGTAGTGCATTGCACCACCAGATCAAAGGGGAACTAGATCTAATAGACAAGGACTGGAACATACCACCAGAGTACCCAGACCTGACAGGCTACAAGGATGTGGCTGTAGATCTAGAAACCTATGATCCTAACATCAAAACATTGGGGCCAGGATGGGCACGTAAGGACGGACACATCATTGGCATAGCTGTAGCAGCAGGAGAATACAAAGGATACTTTCCCATACGTCATGAGAACGCACACAACCTAGATCCGAAGTTCACGCTCAAGTGGCTAAAGAAACAGATGTCTGTGCCAGACATGAACGTGATCATGCACAACGCAACCTACGATGCAGGATGGATGAGAGCCGAGGGCATAGAAATACAGGGCAGGATCATTGACACAATGATTACTGGCGCACTGGTGGACGAGAACCGTTGGTCCTTTGGACTCGATGCAATGGCTCGAGACTATGTGCAGATTAGAAAAGACGAAAAGCTTTTACAGGCAGCAGCCAAGGAGTGGGGCGTAGATCCAAAGGCAGAGATGTACAAGCTACCGCCCAAGTATGTGGGAGCATATGCCGAACAGGATGCGGTTGCTACGCTCAAACTATGGGATGCTCTGAAGGTACAACTCGAGGAGCAAGAACTCTGGCACATCTGGAATGTAGAGACAGATCTTATACGCTGCATGTTGGACATGAGAACCAATGGTGTGCGTGTGGATCTCGACAAGGCAGACAAGAACAAGAAACTAATCCGAGCCAAGACCAAGGAGCTACGTTCGTATATCAAAAAGGAAGCAGGGATGGAGGTGGACATCTGGGCCTCTGCTTCTATCCAGAAGATGTTTGATAAACTGGACATGGAATACTTTACCACAGAGAAAGGTGCGCCATCGTTTACCAAATCGTTTTTAAACGATCACCCTTCAGAAGTATGTCAGGCGTTGGTCAAGCTACGTGAGTTTGACAAAGCGGACTCTACGTTTATCGATAGCATACTGCGCCATGAACATAAGGGTCGTGTGCATACTGAACTACATTCCACACGAAGAGACGAGGGTGGCACGGTTACTGGACGCTTCTCATCATCCAACCCAAACTTACAGCAGATTCCTGCTCGAGATCCCGACATCAAGAAGATGATCCGTGGTTTGTTTATACCAGAGGACGGTTGCCAGTGGGGATCGTTTGACTATTCGAGCCAAGAGCCGAGGTTACTAGTGCACTTCGCAGCCTCCGTGCCTGTTGGTTTAAGGCACTCTGTGGTCGACAACATCGTAGACGAGTTCAACACAGGGGACGTGGATCTCCACCAGATGGTGGCAGATCTAGCAGGGATTACTCGTAAGCAAGCCAAGACTGTGAACCTTGGCATCATGTATGGCATGGGCGTGGCTAAATTGGCGGATCAACTTGGTATACCTGCGGATGACGCGAAGAGTTTGATCAGACAACACAGGGATAAGGTGCCGTTTGTTAAAGGTCTTGCAGATCTGGCTACCAAACAGGCATCGGACAACGGTCAGATACGCACTCTACTGGGCCGTAAGTGTAGGTTTCATCTCTGGGAGCCTCTTACCTTCGGAGTAGGTAAACCCCTACCTCACGACGAAGCACAGAAGGAGTACGGCAAACAGATCAAACGAGCCTTCACATACAAGGCGTTGAACAGATTGATTCAGGGATCAGCAGCCGACCAAACAAAGAAAGCAATGCTTGATTGTTACAACGAGGGACTTACACCTATGCTTACGGTGCATGATGAGTTATGCTTCAACATAGAAGATGAAGCCCAAGTTGAAAAAATAAAAGAACTAATGGAAACAGGTGTACCTCTCAAGGTGCCCTCTAAAATTGACGTAGATATTCAACCAGATTGGGGAGAAGTAGAATGATAGATCCAAACATGAAGACACTAGGACTGAGGCAAATGCATCCAATGCAGGTCAAATGCCTGATGGATTTTGTTGGCACAACCATAGAGTTAGCTGCTACAACAGGAAACGAAAAGACTTTACGAGATGTAGAAGCCTCTGCTGATGAACTCATACAACTGTTGGGGGGCAAAGGCGTTAGGGTAGAAGTAGAAGAAGACTAGTCGCTACGTCTTTGTATTTCTAGGTTAGCACTCTGCGAAGCGGGGTCACCAAAGACACTTGGAGCAATGGTCTGCGCTCTTTCTACAAACCCTTCTGTTAGATTACCTGCTGTATTCCTGACTTGAGCTAGGGTATTTCTGACTGGAGTTGTAATAGCCTGTGGAAAAGATACCTCGGCCTGTGGTTGTTCTACTTCAGGCGTAGTTACTACTGGTGTGGCCTCCGCTACTCTACGTGCTCGATCCGCACGACGCTCTGCAAGTCTGGCATCTCTTTCTTCTTTTGCCACCAATGGCTGTAGTTTTTCAAACCTACGTTCGTTGGACAACCTGTTTAGTTCTGCCCAAGGACGTTCCTTAATTAAATATTTTTTATCTTCGCTACGCATTTCTGATTTGACTTCTATAATTAGTTCCTTGGAAGCTAAACCAGGCCAGAACTGACCACGCATAATGACGTTAATTTCTGCTCCACCCATACCAGATTTTACGAGACCTTTGCGTATAGATGTGTCACTCGCACCCATGGCTCGGGCAGCTTCAATCTTGTAGTACAGTCTACTTTGCTCACGATATAAGTTATCGAGGTACGTGGACCATCCTTCCATAACTTCTGGTATGGTTGCATCTGCACGTTTGATTTCTCTGTTGGCAGACCCCTTGGCAGAGGATCTGAGTGGGAGATACTCACCACCTTGAAACTCAAAATCAGTTCTAGTATTCACGTTGATGGGTGTAAGACCTGTTACAACCCGAGCAAGTTCTTCATTGACCGTATACTCCTGACCACGAGTTCCCCCCTGATCCTTTAACGCTCGAAGCAATCGACCTTCTTGAAACTTACCAGATCGTTCTTCCTGGAACATACGACCGTAGCCTGGGATGTATGTACCAGCTATGTGTGTAAAACTCTTTTGCAGTTTGGTTCCAAAGTCATCTGCGTTTGCATAAACTCTTGAACCTGTTTGTGTTTCCCCGTCTCGACCGATCCAAGACTGTGGCAGCACATCTCTTATCCGTTCGTAAATCAAAGATTCAGACAAGAACGGTTCGGCGTAACCCTCAATAGCAGACCAGGAAGAGTTTAGTATTTGTTCAGCCTCGCCTTTACCCAATTCACCCTGTTCAAAATATGTTCGAAGAGCAGCCCGGGCAGGATCTAAAACAAATGCATGCGGGAATATAAAGCTAAGATCTCCCATGGATATGTTGCCACGTTTGTCATTGTCGAGAACGATCATCTGATGTCCGTCGTAGAAGTCTGCTGTCAAGGTAAGAGCAGCATTCATCTCTTGCTCCGTGGTTCCTGTTGCAAGCATCGAAGCTTTAGTCATGGCTGCTGGAAGAATAGCGGACGTAGCTACATAGGATGTAAGTCTGTTGGTTCCAATACCGTGGATGCGTCGTTCAAGAATCTTTGCATTCTCCTCCCCTATTGAATTAATCAAAGCTCTACCTGATGCTGTGTTAGGATCTATTTTAAATGACAACTCCTTAATCCCTCGAGCCAAGGTGTTAGCAGAGTTCCTGATGTTTTCAGATGCGAACGATGTAAAGTTACCAAACACTGGTATGGCATCGAGTCTACGGATTGCTTTACCCACACGGCTGTACACAGGCATGGTATCTTTAACGATGTCGCCCGACATTGTCAGAAGAAAGTTTGCAGGGGATTGATCAAGAGCCAAGGATGCTCCACGTTTGGCAATTCCCTGTTCTACAAATACTTTTTGCAAATCAGGAAATACGTTTGGTGGTAGGTCATTGATATCCAACTTTGCTTTACCAAGAGCGTTGGTTAGTTTTGCTTGCTCCCCGAATACAGACATCATTTTGAAGAAAGAGTCAGAGTCAGAATAAAACGATTCAAGCTGTTGCATAAACGGTATAACAGATGTTGATTTGTCCACAGCGGTTTGTAACCTACCTGCCACTTGAAAGTCTTGTGCCATCTCTTTGAAGTCTCGAAGGGCAGAGGTTACAAGGCTGGTATCCATAACACCCAAAGCACCAAGCTCTCGGCTGTATTTACGAACCGCCTCGTCATCCATAAGATCTACGTTGGCTGCAACTACCCTGAATGCATCTATAAAATCACTGTCCTTGGTAAAGTTTCCGTTGTTTGCCACAGCAATAACGTTACCGCTAATGTTTCTAGCTTGTGAGACAATGTTAGGAACGATAGTCATACGTTGTGCCTGACCCTTGAGCAGTGCACCTATAGCTATGGCTTGTCCTAGTTCATCTAGTCCCATACGAGCAGGAGTTGTGAGTGCTTGTTTGACCTCTGGGGTTACATACATATCGGACAGGTCTGCATACGCACCGCCAAAGAAAGACTCTCCTGTTTTATCTGGCTCTAGTTTTACATAGTTTTCTGCTTGTAAACGTTTTAGAAAACTCAACTCTGCTTTTGGTATGACTACACCTGCCACGTTAGCTGCTTCTGTGTCCGCAAACTCCAGAGTTTCTGGATCATAAAGAATGCGTCTTTCGTCTCCACCAATTGTTGTAGAAAAACTTGGTTCTGCTTTTGGCGCACGAACAATCGCGGGTCGTTGTCCTCTGTTCAACATGTTGAAAGCAGTGGAGGCAGCTACGCTGAATCCTCCTTCAGAAATATCTTTTGCCACGCCTTCGTAGAATTTTAAACCTGCTGTTGTTTGAGCTAAATCAGATATGGTTCTGATAAATGCAGTCTGAGGATCTTTGATTTCTCCCATTAGCTCAAGAGTCTTTGGTAGTTTATTTAGTTCCTCAACTCTTTCGATTAACATATTGTCAACCAAACTAACCACTCGCCCAGGCAAAACAACATTGTTAACTTCTTTAAGGGCACCCTTTCTTAACTCAAGCGCACTCTTGGGATCTATAACACCTTCCGCTAAATCTAGTTTTAGATACGATAAAAGTTTTCTTTCTGCAAAGTCATCTGCTTCTGCATCAGTAAGAGCACCTTGATATGTTCCCTCTCCAAAGAGTTCTTCATATTGTGTTTTTCCAGGATCTCTTTGTGTGTTTTTAACGTAAGTTTTCATTTCTCGAAGAGCATCTTGATAAACTTTGGAATCAAAATCTAAGTTGTCATAAAATTTATCTGGCCTGTCATACATCTCAAACCTACGACGTAAGTATCCACCGACCTCATCCCTGTTTCTTTTTATAGTATTAAGAGCAGCAACCAACGGAGTGCCTGTAACCCCTTCGGTTCTTTTTTCTAACTCTAATATAAACTTGTCTTGAAACTCTTGGTCCAATCTAAGCATACGCTCGGCAGCTTTCTTTGCTCCCTTGTTCAAACCCTCAAGACTCTCTTCGTTTCCATTTATAAGATAGTTGTACAGTTTCTCTTTGACTTCTTTTCTTTTACGTTTACGCATGGCAGGAACTTTAGATATCCTAAAAAATTCTCCTGTCGCTTTTTCAAAAGCTTTATAATACTGAAAAGCCTCGCGCTCTGCTGTATCTTTGACAGCCTTTACATCGAATGCCTCTTCCATAATATCTGCATCTGCCAAAGCCGTTGGGTTAAACCACTCTTTGAACTTTTGTTTGCTTGGTTTAATCCCAGGAGCCTTGTCCAGTAATCGGTTAGCTGCACCAAAATACTTTTGCGTTCCCTGTCCTAACTTTGACAAACCCTCGCTAACATATGGC
>Ga0110931_1000523_pt1 | contig 14544 bp, 10 predicted proteins | sample 4_EtaG_FD_79333 | JGI IMG/M metagenome (GOLD analysis project Ga0110931, IMG submission 79333) | Marine viral communities from the Subarctic Pacific Ocean - 4_ETSP_OMZ_AT15127 metaG (version 2) (version 2) | ecosystem: Environmental > Aquatic > Marine > Oceanic | place: Pacific Ocean | collected... | reverse complement strand
GTGTTAAAAGTACAGAGTATTAGTAGTGACTACAAACACATTTGGTTGTTATGGTCTGATATGAGGAACAATGGACTGGCAAATGCCGATGGGTCTTTTAGAAAGAAAAACTTTGGTTTGCAGTACCCACTGTCTGAGAATTATGACTTTGATTTGTTCTACATAGACCAAGTGGATGCCGAAGGAAACATAGACAAGTTTGCCTCACTAAAAGCTGGTGATGATTTAGATATCTGGAATCTGGATTCTACTGCTGACCCTTGTACTGGTGGACCATTCTCCAAACCAGTAGATTACGCAAACTCGGAGTCATGCACTATCGCTTTGGCTAACACCGCTGACCTTAGAGTTTCAGATGTCGCACACGGTCTTTCAGTTGGTGACTACATATACATCTTTAATAGTGCGGCGCATGATGGTCACTATCAAATAACTGCTAAAACTAATGATACATTTGATATAGGTAGTGCATGGACCACTGGTGGTACAGGAGATACTGGTAATAGTGGTGGTATATTCTATGCCCCAATAACAGGCTCTCACAAGGACTTGACAAAGTACCAAGACTGGGAGGACAAAGCTGGCTCTTTCTTAGTCGTAGACTCATCGCCTTTCTTTAACCTAAACACACACACTAACGGAGGCAAGACGGGGCAAATAGCTGGTGGCTCTACCGACCTAAGCGATTATGTTGCTACTAGTCATGGTTTCCCGGCTCTTATAGACAACTACTGGGCAGAGGCCCTACCTTCCTATCAAACTGTAGATGAGGGCTTCAGAGAACACCCTAACCAAGACAAGCTGATATCAGACGCACAGATATCACCAGAGGGTCTGATACAATATGATTGTGGTATCACAGTAGATGATGCTACTAAGTACGATGATGCTGGTATAGGTATTATCAAGGTAGTATATGATAGAAACTCAAATGAGAACGATACCACACAATACTTTTTTTCTTGGAAGAATAAGTTAGAAACTCTCTACACAAAAGCCGGTAACAACTCTGGTAGGTCAGATGTGGCTGGTGATTGGGAGGGGATAAGAGCAATCACTCTTTCTCATGCTAGTGGTACTCATGAAGCCTCTGGTGTTAGGCCGGGTATGATTGTCAAGAGAACAGATGGCACGACAGGTGCTATAACAAGACACACCGTACTAAGACTAGGTGACGCAACCAATGTCGGTGAAAGAACCGGTGCTAACACCGATACCACTATCATAGTCAGCAAAAGAGATGGTGATATGGACGGTGGTACTGTAGTTACTTGGGCGGCAAACGACACTTATGAGATACCTGTACAACTGGGGCATATACAGATTATAAATGATACTTACAGTGACCTTGCTTCGTTTAAGACATTTACATTAGAGGAAAGAGAAAGAGCTATACAGGTTGGTATTGATTCGTCTTACGATGGTACTTGGGCTACAATAGGTAATAGAAATCTATCTTTTACCACAAACGCTGATTTGGAAACAACACCATCTAGATTTGAGGTACACGCTACTATCACATCTTCTTTTATGCTAAGACTAATGATGCACATAGATGGTTATTATGAGGCTAAGAATAGTGGTACTTACTTCAACAATGACAAGTTTAGATTCCTATGGAACGCAGCCATCACAGATTCTTGGTTGCCGTCTGCTAAGGTCCCTTGCATCTTTGACATCAACAATGTCCCAGTGACTTCGATGATGACTACATACAATGACACAAGTAGCAACGATAGCTACGGGTCGGTGGTAGATAGTAGGGGTAAGAGCTTAGGCAGTCTGATAAAGGACTTAGGTAAGAAAAGTGGGTACGGCACTACAAACTCAATAAAGACTTCCTTCTCTGCTTTAGTGGGTCGTGACAACAGAATAGAGTTTAGACCTAAGTATAACTCCGGTGTATCACTAACTAGAAGTAACAGTATGATATCTAAGATTAGCGCAAAGGTGGGTGGTCAAGTAACAAACGTAAGGGTTTACTACAACGACAATCAATCATTCGTTGATTTCCCTGCCACTAATCTAACCGACACTACAAGATGGAAGATATTAGAGCATCCCAAGATAAAGAGTAGTAGAGAGGCATTGATTGTTGCACAACAACAATACTCTACTTACAGTAACACCGCTCTTAGTATGAATGTCAGTCCTATCATGGAATCTGGTGCTGAGAATAAGATGATTGAAACTGGTAGGTATGGGTACATCGCAGACCCATACATAGCCCTTCGTGGTACTAACGACAATGTAGCCAACTGCACAAACTGGACCTACTTGGGTACTGGTGGTGCTTTGTTCCCCGGTATGGTAAACGGTTTGCATGGTAACATGAGTACAAACGATGCTTCTGCCCGCAACGATGACTCTATATCTAGGTATGGTATCAGCCAAGACACGGGTACTGGTGATGTGTCATGGGAAACAAACTACTACTGGTACGGTAGTAACTCGATATCCAACGCAGTACAGATAGTGCATATACCTAACAGTGTACCGTTTGTAAGCGATAGCAGTAGCGAGCCTCTTAGAATATGGGTTGATTTGAAAAATCAAACGGGAACAAGCATAGACGAATCAGAATTTACTGTACATATAGCAGATTACAGATTCAACGCTACGGCTACAAAGGACTTACATAGCTCACAGTATAGTAACAACACATCATCCAAAGACGTAAAACACAGTGGGTACTATGAGATAGATGTGCCTCAGTCGTACTCGTCTTCACAGGGCAAGATAGTTTTTTCTTTCAACGCAGAATATTGTAGGGCTTTACTCAGACGTAGATGTGGCGACCCATCACAAACGGCACACGGCTCGGCAAACTACATCTTGGATAGTAGTGTAGACAATGGTAGCGGGTCTGTAAATGCAAACAGTATATTCCCTATAGGTATGAGGCCATACACAGAGATGTACGGTGGTTTCCGCAACACAAGAAAAGAGTGGTACGCACCTAGAATACAGATATGCAGGGACCTGTCGTATGTGCCAGCTACCTATGTGTCGGTTACAGATTTGGGTCTTGAGATGAATGCACAAACTATGGTCATAAAAGAAATAACTTGGGGAGCTACTTCAAGTGATGTAGATAACCTTCAACTTGCTTTAGAAAGAGATGAGTCACTTTCGTCACAAAGATTGATGGATTATATTTTGGGTAAAGATACTGATGGACTACAACAGGGTAGTGGTGGTAGTAATACGTCTGGCAACCCAATCTACGGTGGTACTGTCTACATACCCCCACAGAATTTCCCAACCATAGACCTAGACCCAGATGCAGACCAACAAGTAGGTGATGGTTATGAGGATTTTGATGCAGACTCTTTTGAAACTGATGATGGTATGGCTATAGGCAAGATGTCTAAGAAAAGCTACGGCAACTTAAAGGGTAGAATGAGTTTGCCAAACGACAACCTATCTGGTGGTGCAACATTCTCTGTCTTAGGACAACAGAAGCCAGCCGTAATACCGTCCACTATGCGAGGCATAGAGGGTATGGACGTGGATATATCCATTGTCGGTGGTACTGCGTCAAGAACGGCAGACGGTTTTATCTTCGCAGGTAAAGGTCTACAAGCCGCAGATGAAATAATAGAGTCACAAGAAGTTTCACTTGAAACATCATTCGTTGTGCCAGATGATATCTTGAGTAATAGAATGAGCATACAGGCTAATATCACACACTCTCCACTATCGGCTTCTGGCAAAAAATGTGCGGTATTGTTTGTAATAATACATAATGAAAAGGCAGGTGTTACAGTTAGTAATGAGGTAAAGATATATACAGGTACTAGCAATCAAATTATTGACATACTACCAGAGAAAGCCATATCTGGTCTAAGAAAGTCTGGTAATAGAATAATGGTAAGAATAACTAGGAAGCCGGGTACGGGTAGCGATACGGCAGATGCCACAAGTGTTTTACTAAAGAGTCTAAGTGTCAAGATGCAGAGGGCTTCGGCTAACACCGGGTCTTCAGCAGACAAGTTTTCTGCGAGCAGAACCTAGTAGTTTTCTCGTAACTTTAATATGTCTTTGGCTCTTTTTCTGCCGATGCCGGGAACACTCATGATTTCTTTTTGAGTGGTCCTTGTCCTTAGTATCTTAGGTATGCTACCAAACTTCTCAAGAAGGTCCTTAGCCATATCTGGCGTTATACCACGCACAGTAGAGAGGACGGCTATACGTGGGTCTAGTTCTGCATTTTTTACTGACTTGTGTAGGTGCGGTGAGTGCTTGGATAACTGCATACCTTGTTGTGTGTGATTGACTACCAGCCAGTCTGTAAAGTCATCCATCGTGGTTAGCTCCATATATCTTATTTTTGGGAACCGTTGGTAGAAGGTAGTCTTGAATTGTTGTATGACCTTCCTCATTCGTGCCATCTCCATAGCTACCTGTCTAGCATTTGGTCTTCCTCCGGGTATGTAGGGCTTCAACTCTGTCCCATAGACTACTAGCATGGGGTTCTCAAACTCCTCCTGTAAGTCCCTTAGCTGGGCTACTATCGTGCGTGTGCGTCCGAAGCCCATGATGGACCTGTATAGGTCGTTTATCTCCTTAGCCTCCACACCCCAACTACCTAGTATATAGTCGGCGGCCTGTAGCCTACATACTTTTACCTTTTCTTTACCCATACGCATGAGTAATTTATTGACGACTTTGGGATTTTCCCTGTCGTCCACCAGAAGCATGAAACTTCTACACTCTAATACATATTTAAGGAGATTACCAGCCTTGACTATGATATATCTCGTCTTCTATAATCATGATGTGTGTTTTACAGGACACACAGTACCTTTCCATAGCCGTGTGCAAAGACCACTCTCCTTGACAACATAGGCATTTATCTAATTCTTCACTTGTTACTCCTTGTAGCATCATTTTATTTCCTCCTTACTCCATCGTGCGCCCAACAGGGTCCGGCATCTACACAACATTTGGTAGGTATATGCTCGTAGTCAATCATACTAGCTACGTGGAATCGTGTGGTACTCTCATTGTAATCTCTCCAATTTAGTTTTGAGATAAACTTAACTATACTCTCTATAGAATCGTTCCTTTGTTGTGGTGTGAGTGTGGATGGGTGTGCGAACCAACGTAGATTGTCTGCTAGATGTAGAACCAACGCTATCCTAACGTCATGCTTAGGATTCTCATGGCTCATGGCTTTTTCTAGACAGGGTGGTATCGGTATAAGACCGGCACTTCCTATCTCTCCGTTGAATTCTCCTGTAGAATATACTTCTTCCTTCTTGGGGTTGTCTGCTATCCACTTTCGTATATTGAAACCACGCTTGGGTGCTTCTCCTCTGAACGGGTCTAGGTGTGATAGCGATTGCTCTGGCCTCTCTGGTATGTTGTAACCCAAAGGGTCACGCATAAACTCGGTAGTGTCTATATTTACAGACCATCTACCTCTAGCCGGATTGTATGTGTCTGGCACTCTAGTTAGTTTTTGTGGGAACCCAACACCATCTAGTGTCTTAAGACCACTAGCCATGTTTCTTTGGTATCTGTCTAGGTGTCTTGATATCATAGTGCCTTTCAATGGAGTGTCAAAGAATTGATGCACATGGAAACCACGACCAGTGAAGACTGTTCTCACATCACCAGTCAGCTTGGAAACTAAGGAGGCCACGTCCTTTTTTACATCTTCAAGTGTGCCATCCTCTAACATATCAAAGTCCCACCAAGCCCTATCCATCACTACAGATTCTACGTCCATCTTCCAAGACCTTCTTTCATCCCTTCTCTCAAAGGAGTATAGAGATGTGTAGCAAGATGCCTTACCATTTACTTTTGTGATATAAGTATCGAAGTCATTTCTACTTTCACATAGAGTGCGTCGAAGACCTATCTCTCTTGGGAAAGTCAGAGGCATAATATCACTCCGTCTGCTGACTTCCACATTCACAAGCCCATACAATTAGTTTTTCCGGTAAAGAACCTTCTTGCCCATTCACACGCCACACTTCCTCTGAGCCTTCCCATCGGTCACTAGAGCCACAAGCAATACATGTCACAAACACTTTAGACGCACCTGCTCTACTCATAATCCCCACTCCGTAATTCCGTTCAATTCAGCCTCACAGTTAAGTGAGAAATCACACCACATAGGGCAGAAATAGTCGTTCCATTTCATAGGCCACTGGTGGGAAGTCAAAGACTCAATAGTGTCATATAATGATTCCTCAAAGGCATTATAGGAACGCTTGGAAAACGGTTCCAACAAAGCAAACCCACGTTCTGCCCCTAACCACATGGTCTTACCCCTCTTGTTACCCTCATTTAGTAGCTTATCTCCACCGTCCTCTGGTATCTCATAGTCCGGGCAGACGTATAGGAAATGTGTTACCTCATCATAACCCAACATGCCCAATAATCTACTGTAATATACCAATTCTTTTCTTGTTCTGGATAGTTTAGAAGTACCCATGTTACCAGTTTTTAGCTCTACCAACACAAGACCCCCTGTTTCTGGGTGTCTGAGGACACCATCAATAAGACCTACCCAAATTATAGGATGACCATTGAATTCCTCATATACTTCGTGCTTTACTTCTGCCTCTACTACATCAAAACCACCTATATCGTAGGCTATTTGGTGTAACATTAGGTTGAGGGAATCAACACCCTCGTCTTCCTCTACTCCCTGCTCTATAGCGGTAGGTATTATTTGGTCTGGTCCTTGTAACAAACCGGCTTCCATGACGTTGTGTATCTGAGTACCACGTATCATCTGCTCTGTAGCAGGTGGTCTTGGTATATCAGCGATATAACGCCAGTAAAACTGTCTGGGACACATTATGTAACCCATCAAAGATGACTTACTAATCCTATATACTTCCGCACCTATGGGGTTGTAGGACGATAAAGAAATCTGCTCTGGTGTCGCTCTCATATTCTCACTCCATATATGTTAAATTATCTCTAGTGTTTATTATTTTTTCCTTTAATCTAGTACCTAATTTGTATTTACTATTCTCTCCCTTTGGGTAAGGCTCTATTGAGTAGTTAAGGTCAGACAGGAATAGTTTTTTACTTTTACCTGTGAAATAAACATACCTGTGCTTAGACGTTCTTACCTTTCTAAGATGGTTCATAGACTCATCATAGTGTCTTGAGTGTTTATTTTTACCGCTATACTTATCCGTTCTTTCCTTAGTCTTACCTGTGTATATCCAATTGGTAGCTTGATAGATGTAACCGTGATGACCTTTACCCTCATCGGCAAAGGAAACAATAATCAAGTCATCTTCCTTTAGGAATCTAAGGCATCTAGATACAAACCTACTCAGTGTATTCTTAGGAAGACCATCATCCACTACCAAACGGTTTAGCTCGTAGACGTGTTTTTTGTTTTCTTCCCCACATATACCTTTACATAGGGAAGGACTGGCCGGTTTTCCAAAGGTACAAACCCCCCTAATAATCTCATCAATGAATAAACCAAAGGCATAAGATATAGAGGGCATTCTCTGAGCATAGTGTTTGTTGAGTATGAAATCTTTGGTATCATCATACCTTATTTTCTCTACTCTCATTCTTCTTCCCCAGAAATACCATCATCCCAATTCTCAAATGTGGTTTGTTCTGTTCCGAATATATTCTCACCACAATGAGGACACATATCACTCTTTTCTATACCCTTCATGTCGGGTCTTAGTAACTCCTCTTTACAGTTAGCACATATTATTCTCTCTATCTTTCCTTCTTCTTCCAAATGAGTATAAACTAAAGTCTGTAATCTCATTAGGTCGCCCCCCATCAATTGTAGTATTCTAGTTACCTCAGTAGCTAACGCCTTAACATCATCTTTAGTTGCCTTCTGACTCATATATTTCTCACCCCTAATCACGGTTATAAACAATTCTATATCCACTGTATATTTGACAACCCATTCTTAGCATTTACTAAAGGTTGAGAATCCCACTTAGCTAATTCGTAGTAAGGTAGTATTTTCTTTATGATAAATCTATCAGTCATTTCCTTTGAGCCTATCTCTGTTATGCCTTCTATGTCCGAAGGGTCATCAAATGCAATATACTTACCGTCTTTATTCAATGTTACTAGGAAGAAAGAACCGGCACGATAACCTTTACCTAAGAACTCGTTAGCCCACGCCGCCCCTGCGGAGGAGCCGGACAACACTTTGTACTTAGATAAGTCACGTTCAATCTTACCCTTCATACATAATTCTTTTAGGTCTATTTTACCCCCCATTATGCTAGTAATTAGTGATAAATTACGCTCTGTGACGGCCTCCTCAGTTTCCTCTTTTAGAATACCAGATATCGTGTTTTCCATAGCCTTTTTCATTACAGGTGGCATACGAGATTGCTTCATCTCAATACCTTTAACGTAAATGTTCGGCTCATGCCACTCACCATCAGTCCAAGCCACCCGTCCTGTGTACCGGTTCTTAGCTACCATGATAAGACGACTGCACCACTTCTCAAATTCTACCTCTATAGGAGCCATTCTCTCATTTATAATCGGCATAGCCTTGATACCGTCGTCTGGGTATGGTATCTCACAAAACACCGAGTCGGTATGTCCGTATATTACGTTGAATCCTACCCTCTGTGCCTCTACCATCAGCTCACCTAGAGTCTGCCTAGATGTGTATGTGATGGCCGCCGCTATATCTGGGTGATACATACCATACTTTGCGTCACCACACACACCATACATTGATGCTACTATGGTTTTGGCGGCGAATTGCATACAATCCCACTTTCTTTTTTCTGGCCCATCACTGACCATCATTTTTATCTTAAATTCATTACGCATCTGGGTCATCTTATCCATCTGTCTGACTAGAAGACCCTTTGTATCTTGTGTAAAACATGTACCGTTGCCACAATCTTCACCCTCTACGTCCAGTGTGTCCCAAGATATGTTGTACTTAGAGGCATTACTATGATACATCGCTTTTATATCTAGGATTCCTACGTTATCATACACTCCCGGCTCTACATCTAGAATATCAGCACCTTCGTAGTCCACTTTAGCAAACTGTGGTCTAGTAGGTATTCTCCTGTCAAAATCTGGGTCTGTTAGAACCAGTTGAGAAAACATCTTTGTGATGAAAGGCGTAGAGCGTAGGTCACACTGTACAATATGTTGTAAGGAAGTGTAGTAATCTAGTGCGTTTACGGCCTCATCTAGCTTAGGTAGTAATCTTACGTCTTGTCTGCAATAATGAACGTATAAAGCAGGGTCATCCCACCATGTTTCATCGTGTCCCTTCTCTAACTCTACTTTCTTTTCCCCTAATATTTCGTAAGCCACGTCATCCAACTTGTAAGAAGGCAACTTACCGTTCTTTAGCTCCCATAATTTAGAAACTGCGAGCATCAAATCTATACAGTTTCTACCTACTATGGGTTGCGCCCAGTCTTTGTACTCATACCTCAGTTGCCTCATAGGTGATAGTAGGTTTTCTTGAAGACCACACACTCTGCAACGCTCTATGATTTGCTTTATGTCTGCACCGACCACGTACCATCCAGTGATTATGTCTGGGTCTTGTTTTCTCATGTGCTTGATAAAATGTATGAGCATAGACCTCTCGTTCTCAAACGCCAATGCCGGTGTTTCGTACTCGTACTCTCCGTACTTGTGATGTGGCTCGCCTTGACCTTCTTTCAGACCTTGTGCCGACGCCTTAACAAACCAAACATATTCTTTATCAGTAAAGTTATCATATACTACTATTACCCTAAGTTTATTTGTTGTTGGCGACCACTCACAATCCATGTACCAAGTCCTATGCCTATAGTTTTCTATAGGTTCGTTGCCATCATTTATGTAGTCCGATAGGACACGGTTGGTATATGGTATATTTGCCTCCCATGTGTCCCTTTCGTCGGATATTTTCTTAATGTCGAAAGGACTAGCGCAAACTATCTTGGTAAGTTTCTCGCCGTACAGACCGACGTAGCCCCTCTCTCTCTTTACCACTGTATCTAGGTATTTATCTTCATCTGTTCTCACGAAGCAGTAAGGCCAGTAACCAGTAATACTTTTTTCGTATCTTGAACCATCTTTGTTACGGCCTCTGACAATAATATCTCTGCCTCTACCACGCTCTATAATCATCAGACCATCTCTACGGCGTTTCTATCCATCTTCATATGGTTACAGTTTTCACACTCCCATATATCTCCTTCCTCTACAGAGTCATAGAAAACAAATGAGAAGGTAGCACCACACATTTCACAAGTCATCCACGGAAACTTTCTTTTCATGTTTATCACTACCCTATTACGCTTATAAATTAGATGCTTGGAAGATGTAGTCACCATCCCCCAGAGATATTATCATGGGATAACCCATACCAGCATGGGTGAAGTCCCACACACCTATGGTTATGTCATGGGTTAGGTTAGCAAAGATATGCTCAAGCCCACCGTTATAAGTAGCAGTAAATGGTGCTATAGTACCCGTCCTAATCACTGGTATTTCGGAGTTAGTTTTACCTTTAAGTTCTTGACCTACACTTATCATAAGTTTTGGTTCGTTGTACTCTATCCTATACTGGTTAAACTTCTGCCCATTCATAGAATCACATCTAAAGGCTTCATACAGGGTTGTCGTGTTTAAGTCTGAGAAAACCCAACTACACTCTAACATAGTACCGTCGTTAGCGGTGTAGGTTAGGTCATCTACATTTATCTTATTAGCAAGAACACTAGACTTCTCCTCCCATTGTGCTATACTACTGGGGTTATGTGGGAAAGCCTTCGCTTCTTTACTAGCTGATAGTGTAGTCTGTTTGTTGGTAGATTTGAAAGTAACTTTATCATTCTTTGGTTCGATGTTAAGAACACCACCATGATACTTCAAGACACCTAGAGTGGTCTGTATGTCAGTGATTACCACTTCTCCTTCACCACTACAGGGTATAGACAAACGCATGATAGATGTCTGCCCGTCTTTAACTAGGGAAAGAAGCGCAAGCCTACCCTTATTTGCTTTTAGGATAACACTATGTACTTGTGAGATACTTTTACCGTCAATAGTTTGTTTTCTCTGGGCTAGGTTTAGAAGCCACTTCAGAGAGTCTGTTTCTACTATTATCAACCTAATCACTCTACCATGAAAGGAAGACCGTACCACTCTACGTTGCCATTCTTTACACGAAGAACATCGTGTGTGCTACCAACCTTCTCTATGTTGTTACCCTTCATCTCCTCGATAGTGGCTCTTACAACCCACTCACCGTCTTGTAGGTTTCTGTCACCCTCGACACCGGCCGCCGGGTCTGCTTTCTTCATGTAGCGAGATAGGAATACCTGCTGAGAAAACTTCCTCATGGTTCCCTTCTCCCACTCTGGTCTGAACCCTACAGTCATGAGTACCTTCTTACCTGTACCATCATCCATGTACTGTGACACTGGCTTTAGATGGAAGGTGAAATACACCTTAGCTACATTCAAACTGTGTAGTCTTGATAGGATATTTCTGTAGAGCCTGTTGCGCTCTCTCCACTCCTTCTGGTTGAAGGTATCTCCTTCTTCCTCTATGATGCCCCTAGCTAGTAGCGATGCTCTCATAGCGTGTTCGCACCACTTTAGGAAGGTAGAACCACCATCGAATATGACACCACCAATACTATCGGGTGACTCCTTTACTATGTTGGCTAGGATATTAACATAGTATGATGTCTTATCTAACAATGCTTTGTAATCTACGTTGTTGTCTTCATCGAAGATTGACTCATCTGTTTCATCATGGAGTGGAAGTACCACTATGTTATCCTTGCCGGGATAGACATAATCTACAGTAGATTTAGCTGAGTTATCTACATCAAAGATATAGATGGTCTTCCCTTCGTTAATCTCCTTATCTAATAGGGAAAGAGCAAGACCGGTCTTAGCGGTGTTCTCATGCCCAACGAAAGCACATCTATGTGTCACGGCATTCATTGAGTTGTTTGTGAATAACTCCCTGTAGTAAGCCTCATCGAATCTAGTCGTAGGCTCAACGGTCTTTGTTGTCTTAGCTTCTTTTGTCTGTGCTTGTGTTCCCCAGCTCATATCTATCCCTCAAATTATTATGGTTATAAACTACTCGGTCGGTGCTATGATAGCGCAATCGGTCATCAAGACTAACGCCGCTATTGATACTGCGCTCTCTACACTGTTCAATACTACCTGCATTGGGTCAAGAACACCATCCGTTTTAGCATCCTCTAACTCACCAGTTTTACCGCAAATGTAAAGACCTTCATTGACAAGTCTTGAATCACTAGATGGGAATGTTGTAGCACCAGTATTCTCTACGATAGTATTGAGTGGTGTTTGCATAGCCTTCTTGAACAACAATCTGACGGGTAAGGTCTTTGCATCTTCAATCTCCATACTTTCACCATACCTCCATAGTGTCGCACCCCCGCCGATGACTACACCGGACTCAAGAGCGAGCTTACAAGCATTGACCGCATCATCCACTCGCTCCTTAGTTTCTACCTGCTCTACATCGGAAGCACCTCCAACGTAAATCGTGGAGATGCCTGTGGTCATACGGTCTATCCTATTCTGTGTCTGCTCTTTTACCCAGTCGTTTTGTTCCTCGTCCAACGCCTCTGTCAGCTCTACTACATGGGCCGTAGGATATACCCGTCCTACGATAGTAGTGGTATTAGAAGCTGAATGTAACTTCTCGCACTCTCCTAACTCCTCGCTAGTAGTCTTTATGATAGACTCATTTAGAGATGTCTTGAATAACTTACTACCTGTGAAGGCACTGATGTCTTCCAACCACTCTTGTTGTTGTTGTGTCATACCGGGTACTTTTACGATACAAACAGATACTTTACCCTGCACTATATTTACCAAAAGATTCTGTAGCATCTGTGGGTTCACGTCGGGACAGAAGACAACCAGTGGTCTTCCTTCCTGTATGCTTGTTTCTAACGCCGGTACTAACATATTGAAGCTCTCTATACGCTCAGTAGTAGTTAGTATTAGTGGATTAGTAAACTCACACTTACCTTTTCCAGAGTTAGCCATGAGAGTATGAACCATACCAGAGCTTATCTCTAGACCATTACTCGTTCTGACATAGGTTTCTTGTGTGGGTGACTTCTCTATAGTGATACCACCACCAGTCTTTACTACATCAGCTATCAAAGCACCTAGCTCTCGGTCATTGTTAGATGCTATGGTAGCAACATCTACTAGGTCGAAATCTGTTATTGCACTTTCTTTGATATACTGTGTGACATCTTCTAGACAGTCCTTTAACCCATCACGTATTACTAAAGGGGAAGTACCGTTCTCCATAAGAGTAAGAGAACCATTACACAATGCCTGTGCTATCAATGTGGCCCCCGTAGTGCCGTCGCCGGACTTCTCCTGTGCTTCCGATGCGACCTCTTTCAGAAGGTCTATACCCATCTGCACATACGGGTCTTTATCTGTTACTGCTCTCGCTATGGTAACTCCGTCATTGAGAATGACTGGCATACCCATAGGGTTTTGTACGATGACCGTTCTAGCTTGGGGTCCGAATGTTCCCTTGATAGAGGATGCTAACTTATTGACACCCTTGAGTAGCTTACTTCTAGCTTCTGCTCCTGTGATTATTGTTTCCATAATTATACCTCCAACAACTCTACTTCTTCACCAGATAACACCGCACCAATGGCACTATAATGGACCATGAGTGGCGATGTAGGATTGGAAGGCTCTACCTTGTTTAGCTCTGTCGGGTTTACATTTAAGCTAACTATATCTGCTTGGTAAAGCTCGACGGGAACAAACCCGCCGACACTTAGAACGACATAAGGCGCATCAATTACTAGGCCGTAGTCGCTGACTTCTTCGTGCTTTGCCACAAGAACAAACTCACCTAAAGCCTTCCAATTCCTTTCCATCTATGCTTCCCACCCGTCGGTTACTTCCTCGTCGGTGAAGTCGGGTGTGACCATCTGTTGCACTTCATCAAAGGCCCACCAACCATTTACGGTCATGCGGTCTTCATCTTCCCTACTTCTCCAAGCCTGTCCGTGTATGAGTAGCTTAGTACCCACACCGAAGGATGGAATCTCGTCGCAATAGACATCTATTGTACCTGCCATAGATGTGATGTCAATGTCACCACATACTAGGATAGCACCGCCCTTATCTCTTGGGTCTATGTGTATTACTTCTGTGACAGTGGCACAAGTCCTGTCCCACCATCCGTCAGTACCGTTGTGTGTATCGTAATACTGCCTAAGAGCCGATAGGTTAGGTAGCATATTCTCATCTCCAATCAACCCACCGAGAATATCTACGGGGGAACCACTGAAGATGTTCGCCAAGTCTGTATTGACTGTAGGTACAGATACATCTGCGTTAAAATAACACCTACCATTCCTACCAGTCTTTAGTGGTATAGTAAGTGGTGTGAATGTTGGGTACTGCCTGTCTGCCGACTTACCACTACCACTGACCTTGATTAGTGATAGCTCGTTGTCGCCATGCTTTCGTCCATAGAACAGGCAAGTCCTCTCCCTCTCGTCCTGTGGGCGAGGCGCAC
>Ga0110931_1000520_pt1 | contig 14566 bp, 7 predicted proteins | sample 4_EtaG_FD_79333 | JGI IMG/M metagenome (GOLD analysis project Ga0110931, IMG submission 79333) | Marine viral communities from the Subarctic Pacific Ocean - 4_ETSP_OMZ_AT15127 metaG (version 2) (version 2) | ecosystem: Environmental > Aquatic > Marine > Oceanic | place: Pacific Ocean | collected... | reverse complement strand
GCTCAATGCAGGTTGGAATAACCTTGGACACCGCACCTACGGTTACGGGACAGTGTATGGTGCTGGAATTTTCCGCGATCCGCAATCAGTTGAGTATTTGCTTGTAGCTACTGCGGACGGGGTTTATGCGACCAAAGAATCGAATCCATCAGTTCTGCTTGAAGGGGGTAGCATTAGTGCAGATGTGGAGTTCGTGCAGTGCTTCAATGTTGTCATCATGTTCAGGGGCGAGTCCCTTGAACCGTTGATGATGGAGAGGGTGGATGAAGGGTTCAAGCCAATCACCGTTGAGTCCAGCGACTCGACGATTGACGAGAATGACTCGGATGGAACTGTCACAATTCCAAACGGGTCCACAGGGTTGTTCTTCTCCAACAGACTTTTAATACCGCATGATAAGGACTTGGTTGCCGCAAGTGATTACCTGAATTACACCCGTTACCAACCCGTAATGGCGAACTTCAAGATCAACCAAGGTAGCGAGGATGAGCTTGTCTCGTTGGTGCGGATCAACAATTCAACCATTGCATGCTTCAAAACAAACAGCATCTACATTGTCAGCAACATATACGGCAATCTATCGGACATTACGCTCGATGAGGTTACCCGTGAGTATGGTGCGGTTGGCAGGAACTCCATTGTGCAGGTTGGGAGTGATGTGGTGTTCCTCTCCAGCAAGCGAGGGGTAACAAGCTTGGGCATTGCGAACAATGGCAAGGTGACTGCGGTTGATGTTCCCTTGTCGGACCCGATACAACCACTCATTGACAGGATTAACTGGAACTATGCTTCCGGTGCTTCTGCGGCATACCACAACAACCGTCTCTACATGGCAGTCCCGTTGGACGGGGCAACCGAGAACAATGCAATTCTTGTGTACGACTTTCTGGTGAAAGCGTGGGCGGGATACGATGACGGTCCAGATGTGGTGAAGGTGAAGAAGTTTGTGGAGACAGTTTTCCAAGGGAAGCGGAGATTATTCTTCCTGTCCACAGACGGGTTCATAAACCTTTACGACGATGACCTTTCAGTATGTGGTTTTGTTGACGAGAAAGGGTCCAGCGATGGGACCATATCAATTCAGCAGGTTTCAGATGAGGTGACCACTCGTGGATATACTGGTAACTTGATACTCTCGAAACGGTGGTCGGTTGCGGAGGTCCAGTTGGCGACCAGTGAACCTACACTGACAGTCAAGGCACTCTTTGACGGGGCAAACGAAAATACCAAGGTGCTTACACCAACGGGAGGGTTGACGTTCGACAGGACGAAGTACGACAAACCATTCCATGCAACAGACTTTAACGCCTCGATGTCCGGGGACGATTTCTTCACACAACACCGTCAGGACTATTCGGTGAACCCCGACACAGAGATTGCACTTCCTACGGATGGAAGTGACACAGGGTTTGACCCTGACCTTCACCAGCAATCGCAGAACCGTTACAAGTATCGGGGTGAAGGTAAGTATGTTCAATTGAAGGTGGAGAACACCAATGGTCGCGCAGAACTGCTGGGCGCGGGGGTTGGAGGGTCGAGTGCAAGTCAGTCAGCAGTAAAACAGGTATAGGAAAATGAGCTTAACAGTAACAGTACAAAAGGGACACGACTTTTCAACGGGCAACGTAACGAGAGCAGCACTGAACGCTGGTGCTACCCCCACGGTTGCGGTGACAGGGAGTGTGACGGCAACAGAGATTGCGGCAGGGTCGGTAACGGAAGCAAAGCTAGGTGCGGATTCGGTAACTCAAACCGTATTGAAGGATGACGCTAGTGCGGGGTCCGCGACTGCTGCGGTGACAACCAACCACATCGTTGGTAATGCCGTGACGCTTGCCAAGATTGATGACGAAGCAATTGTATCGGACAATCTAATCACGAAGAAGAACAGTGACAGCAACACCAACATAATAGACGGGTTAACAGAACTTACGGATGTTGCGGTGGACGATTGGATGATGGTTCACGACACAAGCGTATCTGCTGACGATACTGTTCAGCTAAAGAAAGCAAAGGTTAGCAGTGTCCAAAAGGTCGGCACAACGGAGTATGTTGTTTCGAGTGAATCAGATTCAAATGGTCCAACGGTTGCGGGGACAGCAACAGCAAGAACAGTGGCAATCGACATGGACGGTTCACCTTTCCAAACACTAGGAACAGACCCTCCTGACGGGGGAACAACTAGGGACTACACGTTCAGTTTGTCGAACCAATCAACAACCTCGGTCAAGTTAATTACCGTAAAGATAGATGGTCCCTCCTCGGACACTGCGGAATTGTCATTCCCCGGTTGGCATTGGCCAGAGAGGGAAACGGGTGCGCCCGGAAGCATTGCCACAGGTAAAGTTGCAATCCTCTCAATAACATCTTTCGGGGGTGCAGCTACAGATGTAATCGCAGCGTATGCTGTAACCTAATGTTAGCAAGACGAACATCTTTTATTGCGTTGATCTACGACCCAGGTGACGGGGTGTTTGCTCATACTTCAAGTATTAGTCGCGGCGTGGTCGGTTCTTCCGGGTATATGGTTGGTTATGTGTTTATGAATACCAGCACATACGACAGCACCACTATTACTTGGCAGAAAAGTGCTGACAGCGGAGCAACTTTCACCCCGGTTACTCATGGTGGTGACAACGCAATAGTTTATGATGATGTCGTGGTGTATGGTACTGAAACTGGGAGGTATCGTGGCAGGACTACATTAACAATTTCCAACCTAGAGGTTGCTGATTATGCCTTGTACCGAATAAAAGCTGAACATGGCGGGGAGACACACCACAGCAACACCTTTGATTTTAGTAATCCAGCTTGATGCCAGACCGTTCTGACATATCTCCGCTTTCCATTACTGACAGTAAGATTAGTAACGAAGCGAGGATTGCCCATGCCAAGTTAGCTAAAGCAACTGAGGGCCAAATTCTTGTTGCACAAAGCAATGGCAAGGTTGCGGCAAAAACATCGTCTGGAGATGTAACCCTCACCTCCAATGGCAGCACGACCAGCAGTGTCGTTACAACCAGTGACGGGACAACCGTTGTCACGGGACCGCAGGGGACAAAGGGAGAGAAGGGGAACAAGGGAGACACAGGGTCACAGGGGACAGTGGGGCCATCAGGAAGCGATGCAACTGTCACTGCCGAGAACGTGGATGGTGCGCTTGGGTTTTCTGGTTCCACAGCGGGACTTGTAAAGCGAACTGCCGACAACACTTTTGCGCTAGATACGGCGACCTATTCCACAACTGGTCACACTCACGACCACGATGCCTTAACCAACTTTGTCGCCGCTGAACACATTAATTGGGCGGCAGCCAGCGCAGGGACAATCCACGCAACGAACTACACAGACACAACCTACACAAGTAGTGATTTCGACCACAATGCGCTGACCAACTACGCAGTTGGACAACACCGAGTCATAAACGATAGCGGAACTTCCAGCACAGAACTTTGGAGTGCCAATAATATAAACTATCATCTTGGGGGCAAGGAGCCGACCATCTCGAAAAACACCGCGTTCAATAAGAACTTCGGAACTGGTTCTGGAGATGTTTGTCAAGGGAACGACTCGCGTTTGAGCGATGCGAGAACTCCTACTAGCCACACTCACGACCACGATGCCTTAACCAACTTTGTCGCCGCTGAACACGTTAATTGGGCGGCAGCCAGCGCAGGGACAATCCACGCAACGAACTACACCGACACAACCTATACAAGTAGTGATTTCGACCACGATGCGTTGACCAACTTTGTCGCCAACGAGCATCTGGATTGGACTACCGACAGGGGTTCTACCAACATCCACGCTGGAAACTACACCGACACAACCTACTCGGTTGGGGATGGTGGTTTAACGCAAAAGAATTTCACAACCGCAGACAACACCAAGCTGGACACATTTAAGGGCAAGTATACTGCGACTGTAACGGGGGATGCTTCTGGGACAACAATTTTTTATGTAACACACAATCTCGGAACCTACTACGTTGTTGTAAGCGTCCGACACCCTATAATCACCGGCACATCCGCAACAACAATTGATGAGATGTTTGACGAAGACCAGTACACTCTGATGGATGTTGGCCACGGCGTTGCCCCCGGTGTAGAGGTTGCAACCATTAACTCGATGGGGAATGTGTGCGATAACTGTATTGCAATAAGGTTCCCAGATGCACCGGCTGACGGGGATGAATATTTGGTTACGATTATAGGATGACCCCAATCCAGCAAGCTAAATCAACCTATGACAACAACTCCACAAACACTTTCGAGGGCGACTTGGTCTGGCATTTGCACAATGCCTACGTCTGGAGCGGCGACGATGCGTTCATCATGGGTAGGCCAATGCCGAAGGAGAAAGTTGCAGAGGAATGCGCTCAACAAACCGCCTATCCAGTTGAGGATTGTAATACTTGGTTCGTGTGGCTTGGGTCAGGAAAAGCCGCGCTCAAACGATTTTTGGAAGTCGCCCCGTTCAAACTGGAGTATGTCGCTTGGCACAGGCACGGCGCGAAATTGAAGATTTACAAATGGAAAGATTACGAGAGAAAGGTAAATAGATATGGGAACTAAAATAGCAGCACCGCCGCCGCGTGACTATGGCAAAGAAACACGCGAGACATTGCAATCGCAGATTGACCTAGCTCCACAATTATACGGAGCGGAAGAACAATTCCGTGGTAAGTATGCCCAACTCGACATGGACATTGCCAAGCAGATGTCTCCGCAACTGCTGGACTTGTACGAAACTTCGCAGTCGCGACTTGGCGCAATGGATCGTGAACAGTTAGGACTCCAGCGTGAAGGCGATATTGCCGCCATTGAAAAATATGGAGGCCGCGCACGGGCCGCGCTGGACGCAGCGAATCCAGAACAAGCCGCCCTCCTAAAAGAACTAAATGCACAGGCCATGTCCGACCTCCAGCTAGGCGGACAGTTAAATGCTGGAGAACGCCGAACCATTAACCAATCGGCAAGAGGCGCACAAGCCGCCCGTGGATTTGGGTATGGAATAAATGATGCGGCTATCGAGTCGTGGGCGAACCTCCAAGGCAGCGAGCAAAAACGCCAACAACGACAAGGCTTTGCACAGTCAATGGTTGGGATGAACCAAGCAACAAAAGCTGATCCATTCATGGCTATTTTGGGCAGACCAAGTTCCATGAATCCAATGATGGCTGGAGGCGTGGTTGGTCAAGCGCAAGGCTTTAATCCCGGCGCAATGTTTAGTCCAGAATCCCAATACGCGGGCGACATTTACAACCAGAATTACCAAGGCGAACTGGCGGCAAGAACGGCAAGTGCGAAGAACCGCGCATCCATGATTGGTGCAGGGCTTGGTGCAGTAGGATCAATTTGGGGAGGTAAAGGAGGTTAATATTATGGCTAATTATTTCAGCAAATATCAAGGACGAGGAGGCCCAGCAATAGCACCCGGCATTGTCCAGATGATGGGCAGCATTGGGGATGAGTATGCGAAAGGCATTACGGCATTGGGTGAAGGCATCGGGAAGGGTCTTGAGGAAAGAGCTAAACGTAAACAAGCTGAAGCCGATCTAGATGCAATAAAAAAGTTTTACGATAATAGTGAAACAATTATCGACGATGAACGGTTTGAAAGAGATAAAAAGATAGAAGCTAAAGGTCTGGATATTAAGAAGCAGGAAAGAGATTCGGCACACACCGCTTTTAAAACCGACCAAGCTGATTTTGAAGACTTCAACGTTCTTAGTGGCCATGAAGATATACTAAAAGATAAAGTATTTCTCCAAGATGCTTTGGATGAGCTAGTTTCAGATAATGAAAAAGAAGAAGGAATACTCAGAGTTCGTGAAGATCAGTTAGAGGCTACAGAAGGAAGTAAAATTTTTGGAGTCCAGCTTCCTAAGTTTGACAGCCGCTATCCTTTTGGCGTTGCCACTCCCTTCACTCCGAATAAACCGCCTGTGGGCCTATTAAAAGCAGCCGATTATGCTTTAATAGAAAGACCCGACCAACTAAAGATAATAAAAGAAAAGCGAAAGACGGTAACTAGAAACAGAGAAAACATATCAGCCCTTCAAGAGCAGATAACTAAACTGGCTACGCTTAGTCGTATGGAGATGGAAAATCCCGGTTCCACAAAAGGTAGAGCTAGTTACACTTGGAATCCAGATGAGAAACTCGTTATCCATGAAACCGAACAAAGTAAACTTGTGGGTGATCGGCTACTGTTTTATCAGGGTTTAGAAGAAGAGCAGGGAATACTTAAAACTAAGCAAAGTCCTTTGATGAATAGAGATGGTACTTTCAATACCGTCCCTATGGGACAACATCAAGGGGGTGCTTTAATGGGTCGTTCTGGGGTTATACCTAGTAGGAAAAAATTGGCTGAAAGTATATCAGAAAAAGTAACTGACTCAACTCAGATAAACAGACTTCTAAATTACGGGAAACAACCTTTAAAGAGACAAACAGCAGAGAGTCTTGAAAGGTACGCTACTGCTCAACGAGTTTATGACGAAGCCTTGGAAAATAGGATTAGTGCTAAAGACTATAATAGGAGGTTAACACAGGAGGAAAAAATGACTAGGCTAGTCAACAATGTTAATGCCGGGGTCAACTCTCCTTCTATAGTGGATAAAATAATGGAAATGGGCAAGGCCATTGAAAAACCAACTTTCCATGTTGTGACAGACCCAACAACGGGAGAAAAACGAGCCGTATTAAGTAACAAATACCATGCGGTAAAACCAGCTTCAACTCTTGGAAGTCCAGAACAACTTGCACTAACTAGACATCTTCAAGGTAGAACTACTGCGGCAACTCAAGCATGGAATACTCTTGAAGATGATAGAACAAAAGCGGTATCTACTTTAGAGAAGGAACTGCTTGATCTTCAGACGAAAGGCGAAGTGGAAGGACTAGAAGAACCCGAAACAAAGCGTATGAAAAACCTTCCAGCTTTAATACGAGCAGCGAAGTTAACCTATGAAACTAGGTTTAAGAGGCACATGTCGAACTATCCTCTAATATATAGAGACATGGGAATGCAAACCGGGGTTATGGAATAAGATAAAACATGCCAATCCAAATAGAAGTTAAAAACCCAAAAGGGAAGGACACCCCTTCTGAGTATATGGTTTTCCCCGACTACTTCCCATATCAGGACATGGAAAATGCCGTTAGGGAGAAGTTTCCTGATAAACTTTGGCCGGAAGAAATGCCTATGTCCGAAGAGGAAAAACCTGTTGGAAAAGGTATCTGGGATAGGTTTATGGATGCTGGCTGGAAAGCGCACGGACAAGCTCAAGAAGACTATGCTTTTGGAGCAGCCATACTTCAAACATCTACCGAAGAAGCAACCGAATATTTAGAAAACGCATACCAAAAATGGAAAGCTAATCCAACGGGGGTGGATGAGCATGAACTACTAAGCGCAGAATTTTTTGGAGAAACTTTCGGAAGTATTGCTAGAGATATGGCACTTGGCATATCCACAGGAGTTGCGGCTGGAATAGTCACAACTCCACTAGGAGGCATTATTACGGGTGGTGGAGTAGTGGCTACTGCACAAGGCGTTACTGCTAAAGGGGGTTCTATAAGAAATACTTATTTCGGAGAAAGATGGAAACAAGACCAGAAAGGTTCCCAAAATATTGAGTCCGCTTACGAAACAGCTAGAAAAGTATCTAACTCTGACGCTACAACCGCAGTAGCGGAAGCGGGTGCGTCGATAATGATTCCCGTACCGGGGGTTGGGAAAGGTCTTACTAGGGTTGGTACAAAAATAGGCAATGAGCTTTTATTCGATGCTACCATTGGAGCTTCTGGATCGGCAGTATCAGATGCTTACGCGGTGGCTCAAGGAGTTGATCGCGGAGATAGGTGGGAAAACGCTTTTCGTTCTGGATTACAAGAGATGGTAGGGGGTTCTGTTCCTACTGCGGTTCGAGGAATGACTGAGTGGGGTGTGTACGTAACAGATTTAAGAGCCGCACAAGAGGCAGCTAAAGCAAACGATGCCTTAATTGATGATTTGGTTTCGGCCCAAGCCGAGGCTCCCCCAGAAGAGAAGAAAAGAATCGCCGTAGAAATACACAAAGCTCAAGCGCGTGTTGAAAGTAACAAGCAGAGGATAAAAGATATTGAAGAAGGGAAAGTATCTCCCGAAAAAGTTATCTCTTACGATTGGGAAAATCCCACAGGAGAAGCTATTTTCATTCCTCAATTTGACGAGAACGGTCTTTTGGCAGATACAAAAACGGCTACTCCAGCGGATATAGAAATGCTATCTAGTCGTGGGAAAGTACCTAATATTTTCACAGATGAAATATTTAGTATCCAAAATGAATCGGGAAGAGCAGCTATCACACATCCTAATGGAGAAAGATACGAGGTGTTTACTGATGGTTCCATCAATCAATACCCACTAAGGACGGAGAAAAAGATAGTTGAAACTTCTGATGGAAACACTAGCAGTTTTAATGATGGAGGGAAAGTTTCAAATGATTTTAAAGCTCCAATACCTACTACTAGAAGTTGGGAAGAGTTTGCAGAAGATTTCGGATATAGGTTGCCGATTAGAGGGATTACTAAAATAACTCCAGAAGTTTATAAAGATTCCGAAGCTGCAACTTTTGTAGATCGGTACACACTAAAAGATGGTGACACCTTCAATAAAGAACTTCTCGTTAAAGACTTTCCTGTTTTTGGTTTGGACATTTACAAAAACGACTTACCAAATAAGATTTCAGAAGGTATAAGAAGCGGAGGTCGCCTCCCTGAGTTTATGAATAGGATTCTTAACGATCTATCGTTAGGAAATATCAAAGTAAACATAGAGGAAAGTTCTGGATTAGGTAAACAATCAGAGGGTGAAAAGCCCTTGGTATTCCCCGATGTTCCAAAAATCCAACTCCAAGGGAGAGACGGTAATCCCATATCCATGCCTGTTAGTGATTTCAGCTATCAACTGCCTACCAACTTCAATGCTGATGGAACAAAAAACTTTGCAGAGCAACTTCGAGGGAAAGACATCCTCGCTTTACGGCAGCTTGTTATGCGGAGAATGGACGAGATTGAGAAGAATCGAGTTACTGTTAAGGTCAGGTCTGATAAATATACTAAAGAGTATAAAGATTTAGTTAATGCTAAAGTTAATAAGAAGATCACAAAAAAACAGTTTGATAAAAGGTTAGCCGAATTTGAAGGAAAGGAAAATAAAAAGTGGGTAGATGAACTTACGGCTATCCCCTTACCCAATGATGATGTTTTAAAAGCCTTATCTCCTTTTTTATCGCATCCTCAAAAACCAGAGCTTGGCCCATATCCCCATTTTGGAGATAGGAGTAAAGCTCTCCCCGATGACTATAGAAAATTTGCGAGAGTATTTGAAGGACAACCCGAAAGTGGGAGAGTTACAGGTTCATATGCTAATCTTGAGAATCCGTATTCTAATATAGAGTTTAAAAGTGTGGTTAAAGGGTTACTAGCGGGTTATCGGCAACAGAAAGCCAAAATGCCTAACTCAAAAATGTTAAACCCGAATTGGAAATGGACAGATGATAACATTAAAGCGTTCATAGCTGAGTTCCATAAAGAAGTTGGTGAAAATACGGTAGGAATTAAACGAGAAGGTATGCTAACGGTTGATGAAGTTAAGCGCATACTTGCTGGAGAAGACCCCTTTAGCGACACACTCGAAGGTGTTTACTATATTAATGCAATGGAGGAAGACCGTAGTTTGCATAACTTGGAACAAGCCCTATTACGAACGCACATACACCACCAAAGCTCACTTGCGGAAGCCCTAGCTCAAGAAGAAAGAAATTCGATTAAAGAAAAAGTAGAGGGGCCATTAGACGCTCTTGCACACGGACTGCACCAAAAAGGAATGGTGGATACCGATAATTTTGACTATGTAGCTTTTACTTTCCAACAACTTAAAATTGCCCAGTATGCCAAAGATGCCGAAGAACAGGGAACTACCTTCACGCCTCCCCCTCCCATTTCAGTTGAGTTAATAGAAAATAAAATAGCTCAAGCAATACTTGAAAAGAAACCTACTGGAGAGCTTGGTAAATTTGAATTACCTTTTGGTAATGTCAACATCACTCTTAAGGAAGTAGAGCAAGCGAAGGAATTTTACGATAACAATTTATTGCTGCCAAAAAGAGAAGAAGGGGTGGAATTTCATGCAAAACTTCCAGCTAATGAATTTGATGCGAAAGAAGTAAAATTCTATCGCAGACTTAACCAAGATTTTGGGGAACTGGAAAAGAACCTCCACAATGTTTTAAAGTGGTTGTGGTATACTGACACATCTAAATGGATTGCTCCATACACTAAGGGAGCTAAAAAAGGGAAACCAAATCCAAACAACATACTGTTTAGGATGCCAGATGGGATGTATAAAACAGTCACTAATATTGAGGACAAAGGAAAAGGGCAAAGTAGACCCGACAAGTATTTAGGTAAAGTGGGTGATGTAAGATCAAAACAACCCAAACTGATACAGACTCATCTGAATACGATAGAAACTTGGATGAAAAAGAATAAGTCGGTAGACTTTGAAAAAATACAAAAGCAAATGCTTTTAGATTTGAAACCGGCTTTTAACAGAAACACCGAACTAATAAATGATTACCTAAAAACGGTTCAAGAGTGGAAAAAGAGAAGCAATTCTGATTTTACACGAGACGCAACTCAGCCAATAAAAAGGCATATGCGTAAAATTTTAGCAGGGTTTAATGCTCTGGGAAAAGTACAAGGTGCGTTATATGCAAATATGTTTTTCAATCCCGGTGCGATACCTCAAATATATACTGGACTAGTTGGTTTAGCCTCCCACTTACACCATGCTGGGATACGAAATGTTAAAGAATTTGCAAGAGCAATAGGTACTAATGTCACCAAGGCTGTTGATATGGCTTGGAATGATGGCATTAAGGGGATTTACAGAACTATGTATAATCTACCTTGGCAAGTAGTCCGAGATTTAATCAGACTTATTGTTCCAAGTAGAGAGACAATTGAAAAGATGGTTCCTCCCATTCTTTTAGATTGGTCTGATGCAAAGTGGGATGCGTTCTATAAGAAGCATAACCTAGAAGACTACTTGAAGGAGGGTGAAAAAGGAATGCAGTTACCCCCGGTGCAAGCTCTCCTAAAAAGAAACTTTATAGATAAATACCATGATCTGGCCTCCATTATGGCTAGAGTTGGAGTAGGATTGCAGGGACAGTCTCTAGACGAAAGACTGATGGAGATTAAAGACCATGTTAATGCTTCGTATAAATTAGATGCTCTTGAGACTATTCTTGGAGAAAAGATGACTGACCTCAATGCCTTCCAAGATGAGCTAGGCGAGGCAATTGTTGAGTCTAAAGTGGATGTGCTTAAATTCGCGGATTGGTTAAAAGCCAGACATGCCCCATCTAGAAATGCCAGAATTGCCGAAATCAATCCAGAAATGGCTACTCCAGATAAGCCGGGATCGGGGATGACCGACGTAAGGGCTATGGAGATAATGGATGAAGCTACTAGGGAAGGTAAAGCGGAAGACTACCGGCGATTAGCAGGAGATTTTATAGACCCGCTGCTTGCAGAAACCCTGACAATCGCCCTTGATAGCGGTTTAATAACTCCAGAAGAATTTCAGCGTCTTAGAACCCACTACGAAAACTATATACCCTTGCGAGGGAAAGAAGATTCTGACGAAATTATCCAAGTTACTGGTAATGGAATAGAAGCGTTTGGGCCTGAGTGGAAGAGAGCTTTAGGAAGAACAGAAGAAGCTCCAACGGAACAGGTGTTGCCTTATATATTCCAGCAATACTTTAACATTGTTTATCGAGCAGAGAAAAACAGGGTAGCTCAATCTTTAAGGCAATTTGTCATAGAAAATCCTAACGATGAAATAAAACTAGGTAGTCCTGACTATGTTCGACGCTTAACAAACTTAGTAGATGATCGGCAGATAGTTCAACAGGTAAATAACCCTAATTGGTATAAGGGAAAAGATATTCTGGCTTTAAAAGTTGAAGGTAAGAATAAATATTTGAGAATTAGAAATGCCGCGTTAGCTCACGAATTAAAAGGAACTGGTGCTGCGGGTCTGAAAGAATATACCAGAGGTGTTGGGCAGCTAACTAAACTACTTTCAAAACTTAACACTCAATACAATCCGTCTTTTATTCTTCCTAACTTTGTTAGGGACATACAATTCGCTGGTCACCAACTTTCTGCGAGCCAATCTAAAGAGCTTTCTAGGAAAGTGGCTAACATAATGAACATTCCAGCTTTACTTTCGGGCAACCGAATTGGAAAGGATAAAAAGGGAGTTATAAACGATGCCTTTATGGCTATTTGGAGGCATAACGATCCACTCCAAAGGGGAGACGCTCGGAAAATGCCGACTGATCCTAATGAAATAGCTATAGCTGAAAAGATGGCAGAACGCCTCGATGAGATGATTGAGTACGGAGGTAAAATATCTTTTTATGGATATAATGATTTCCAAAGCCACGTTAGTAATGTGCAAAAACTTTCTCAAAAAGTTAACAAAGCTAATGCTGGTAAAGAGACTCCGAAAGCTATACAGGCTTCTAAAGATTTAGTTTCTTGGTTTGCCAAAGCGATGGAAGGAGTTAACGGTTCCTTTGAGACTTCTACTCGTTTAGCTATTTTTTCAGTAATGCGAGACTATGGCTTTACTCCACAGCAAGCAGCGTATACCTCCAGAAATACTACTATTAACTTTACTAGAAAAGGTAGGTATGGTTCGACCTTGAATGATTTGTACATGTTCTTTAATCCTAGTATCCAAGGGAGTTACAACATTTACAAAAGCCTATTCCATACAGAGAAAGGTAAGAAAATCTTTTTCAACATATTTGCTGGGGGGTTTGCATTAGAAGCATTGAACCAAGCTATTTCTGGAGAAGATGAAGAAGGTATCTCGTATTATGACAAGATTCCAGAATGGAAAAGAAAACATAATATGATACTGATGAACCCGTGGACAGGAAAACAGGCCTTGGCTATACCGCTACCTTATGGATTTAATGTGATCCATTACATGGGGGCTAAATCCACGCAAGTAGCTAGAGACGGGTATTTAAGATCATTGGGAGGGTATACTGATACCCAAGCCGTACCTAATGCTATGCGTCCTTCCGAGGCAGCATTGCATATCATGTCAGCCGCCGCGAATGCTTTTAATCCCATTGGAGGAGATTCGACGATTGCTAAAATGATAAGCCCCGATGTTCTCGATCCTTGGTTAGCTGATTTACCGTCCAATAGAGATTGGAAAGGAGCCACTATTGTTCCAGAACCAAGCCAATTTGCCCCTGATGTAGACCCCGACTCTGAAAGATACTGGCAAACAGTTGGGGTTCCCTTTAAAACAGTAGCTCAAACAATAAATAAAATAACTGGTGGAAGCGAAGTAGAATCGGGTTGGATGGACTTTAGTCCCGAAACACTAGAACATTTGACTGAGTATTATACCGGGGGTGCGGGTAAATTCACGCTAAACTTCTATAAGTTGATGGAAAAAATGGCTACTGGGAAAGAGATTATTGCTAATGATGTTCCCCTTACTAGGCGTTTCATTGCTGCTCCTTCTAACCATTATGAATTGGAACGTTTTAAAGAATTACGTGAAATATCTCATCAAGCTACGGATTTATATAAAGCCTATCGCAAAGCTGGAAGGCATTCAGATGCTAAAGCTCACCAAAAACTAAATAAATCTTTATTCAGGATACAACCCTCTATCAAAAGTGCCGAATCTAAAATAAGAAAAGTTAATAAAAGCATGCGGGTAGTTACGGCTTCCAAATCTCTTTCGTATCAAGAGAAAACAGCTAGAATACGGAAGTTAAAGAAGCTCAAAAACGATGCCATGCGTAGAACACACGCAAGGTTTATTGATCTAGTTAGCCCCCAATAATATGGAACCTGTAATTTCTGACGAAAGAGTCCGACAATTGGAGAAATCATTATTGATTTCAGACAGATTTAGTAAATCCAGAAAGCCCGAATCGCTTTACGGTACGCTAATGCCGCGAGAGGCTTTAAGCCCGGTACTAGAGAAATTCTTGAAGGTGGTTAAACAAAGGGAAGGGAAAGGGGAGAGGGGAAGAGCCGGATTCTCGTATCTAGTTCCCGGCGAAGCTAAACCTACTATTGGGCACGGGCATCAAATGGTTAAGGGAGACAGGGAATTGTTTAGCAAATTGTTTGGCGATACTGTTAACTACGACGATCTGCTAGGAGGTAAAACTGCTTTGACCGAAAAGCAAATGGATACGTTAGCCAGACGAGATGTTAAGTGGAAATACCGAGAACTCCAAGAAGCCCTGCCCAATCTCAAAACCTTCTCTGACGATCTAGTAGTCTCCCTCGCAGACAGTTATTTTAGAGGGGGGCTTCCCAAAAGCCCAAAGACCCTTGAGCTACTTAAAGAGGGGAAATTTTCCGAAGCGAGCAAGGAGTTTTTAAACCATAAAGGCTACCGGGAATCCAAGGGGGGTTTTGGAGAAAAAGGACACCTCCCCGGCATAGCGAAACGCATG
>Ga0110931_1000509_pt1 | contig 14777 bp, 16 predicted proteins | sample 4_EtaG_FD_79333 | JGI IMG/M metagenome (GOLD analysis project Ga0110931, IMG submission 79333) | Marine viral communities from the Subarctic Pacific Ocean - 4_ETSP_OMZ_AT15127 metaG (version 2) (version 2) | ecosystem: Environmental > Aquatic > Marine > Oceanic | place: Pacific Ocean | collected... | reverse complement strand
GGGCAGATCATGTCTGTTACAGGACGCGCTAACCCGCAGAGTGTTAAGCCTTATATGAAGGCTACGTATACAGCAGCAAACGCTGCACTAACAACTAGAAGGTCCAACGTTGGACCAAAGGAGTAGCATGGATATCAAACAATTTGTTACTGATCTTGATCTCGCGCATGAAGAAACAAAGCGCATGAACTGCCCTGTATGTGGAGGCATTAAAACTTTCACCGCAACTAACAGCATGGGTTCCTTACTCTGGAACTGCTATAAAGCTACATGTCATGTAGGTGGGCAGACACGTATCCGTATGTCAGCAGAAGATTTGCAGAAGGTACATAGTCGCACCAAGAGTACGGAAGGTATTACCGAACTAGAGCCACCACCTTACTGGACTATACCTACACCAGAAGATGTACCATCTTTCTATAGGCATTGTGACGCATACAACTTTGACCCCGAAAAGATTGGGCTAACGTATGATGTCAAGGAAAACCGCATTGTATATCCTATATATCACAAAGGCATACTCGTTGACGCATGTGGTAAGTCATTAAGTAAACGGCTACCCAAATGGAAACGGTATGGTAAGTCGCAGATACCTTATACCTACGGTAGAGATATCACAGGGACTGTGGTTGTAGTAGAGGATTGCATCAGTGCTACTGTCGTAGGTGACATAGGTTTGACAGGTCTAGCATTGCTAGGTACATCTTTACTTGATGTTCACCGTACAGTCATATCAAAATACAGCAAAGCAATCATTGCGTTAGATCGTGATGCGTTGCCTAAACTAATGAGCATGGCAAAAGAGCTACGTCCTATCGTAGAAAACGTACAGGTCATGCGTCTTAACGATGATGTTAAGTATCAACATCCAGATGACATGAACTATTTGAGAGGAGAAATATAGTGGAACTATCCCTAATCAGAAGTCTTATGGACAAGCCATTCTATGAGAATCATAGAGGGGCGCAATGTCCAGACAAGCTGTTCTCCAAAGACGTAGGTAAGATCAAGCGTGTCATTGATGTTGCTATGTCTAGGTACAACAGAGACATCACACCCAACGAAGTTGAAGCACTATTCTTTAGTAGCAATCCATCCTTGACCACGGCACAGAAGGAAGATTATGTATCTATCTTTAAGCGTGTACGTGCAGAGAAGCCTATGGGTGAAGACGTTGCAGAAGAAGTGCTATCAAAACTATTCCAACAGGTTGTTGGCGAGGAGATTGCTAACATAGGTTTCGACTACGTGAATGGTTCACAGTCTACGCTTGAGCCTTTGCGCAATTTACTTGAGCAATACAGTGATGACTTCCTGCCCAATGTGAATATCGAATGGGATGATATCACAGTTGACAACCTCTTAGCACAGAACGATCTTGAAGCTAGGTGGACTTTCAATATACCTACACTTGCCAGCCGTGTTGCTGGTGTAAATGACGGGCATCTAATTGAGGTAGGCGCACGACCTAACACTGGCAAGACATCCTTTCACGCATCGCTTGTTGCTGGACCTAATGGCTTCGCATGGCAAGGTGCTAAGTGTATGGTGCTATGTAATGAGGAAGCCTTCCATCGCGTAGGTGCTAGGTATCTTACGGCTGCATCAGGTGTGACCTTGCAAGAGGTTGTAAAGAACAAAGATGCTGCCATCGAATTGTATGATCAAATACGTGACAATATTCTAATGAAGGATATAACTGGACGCGACATGTCTTGGGTTGAGACTGTAGTTAAGTCATATGAACCCGACATTGTTATCCTTGATATGGGAGACAAGTTCGCTAACTTCTCCGCATATGCACGTACAGATGAAGCATTGAAAGCTAACGCAATCTATGCTAGGATCATCGCTAAAGAATATGGGTGTGCTATATTCTACATGTCTCAATTAAGTGCAGAGGCAGAGGGTAAGATCACATTGAACCAAGCAATGATGGAAGGGTCACGTACTGGTAAGGCAGCGGAAGCTGACCTGATGGTACTGATAGCAAAGAACCCCTCAATAGAGGGGCAAGACGAAGAAGATCGCCAACGTCACCTTAACGTAGTTAAGAATAAGTTGACGGGTTGGCATGGTATTGTGCATTGCAATCTTGAATATGAAATAGCGAGGTATGTAGTATGAGTAAGAATGTTTTAATTCCTAAACGTGATGGGGAGAACTTCCAGTTCTTTACACCATTCGGGCCGACTGTAGGGTATATGAAACTAAGTGATGATCTTGTAGATACACTTAACAACTTAGTTGATGGGCATGATAGTGGGGATAATGAGATGCCTGACTATTCAGATCAGCTTGTAGGTAAAGTTGGAGAAGAACTTTTCCTTGAAAAGAAAATTCTAACTGACACTATTGGTGAAGAAATCAAAGATTTTGTAGCAAGTTGGTGGTTATATTCTCGCTCAAGGCAAGAGCTTAAGCAAGTATCCTTTAAGGATGATACTGAATACATGATAGACATCCAAAGTGGTTGGATAGTTAGGCAGTACCAGCATGAGTATAATCCTATACATATTCATACGGGTTGTGAGTTCTCTTGCATTGGCTACCTAAAGATGCCAGATGATATAGAGGATGAATTTAAAGCTGATTGGGAAGATCATCACCCAACGCATGGCATGACCCAATTTGTTTTTGGTAATCAGCTTGGGCATATATCTAATAACTTTTTTATTAGGCCACAAGTTGGTGACTTCTATTTCTTTCCTGCGTCACTACAACATATGGTATACCCATTCTATTGTGAGGGTGAGCGCAGGGCTTTCAGCCTTAATGTAAACTTTAACTCCAGAGAGAAGGAGATTGGAGATGAAGCTAGTACTTGACGTAGAGAATACCGTTACACGTAGGGACGGTAAGCTACATCTTGATCCATTTGAGCGTGACAATCAGCTTGTTATGGTTGGAGTGCTTGATGATCACGGTAACGAAACTCAATACACGTTTCACCATAATGAAGCGGATGAAACGTGCGCTGCATCTTACTGCATCGAAGACGAGACAGAAATGTTGCAAGATATGCTTGATGATACGACTGTTCTCATAGGTCACAATATTGCGCATGATCTTTTATGGTTATGGGAGTGCGGGTTCAAGTATGATGGGCCAGTGTTTGATACCATGCTTGCAGAATACATCATGCAATGTGGTGTCAAGCAACCTCTTTCGCTTGAGGCATGTGCTGAACGATACGAACTGGACACACAGAAACAGGATACAATGAAGAAGTATCTCGCTGATGGTGTGTCAGTTGCTGACATTCCATATGAGGAACTGTCAATGTATCTATCCGCTGACCTCAAAGCTACATACGAGCTATGCCAAGCGCAGCGAAAGCGTTTACACAGTGAGAAGTACAACTCGTTGTGGCCTACCGTTGACCTAACCAATGAGGTATGCGTTACGCTTGCACGTATATATCAGCGAGGGTTCACAGTTGATCGTGATCGCCTTGCTTCTGTACGTGAGGAGTTTCTTCAAGAGCATACACAAATCAAGCGTAGCTTAGATCGACAAGTCAAGCACCTTATGGGTGATACACCTGTCAATCTCTCATCACCAGAGCAACTGTCTCAACTTATATACAGCCGTGTACCAAACGAGAAGTCTATGTGGCCTTTGAAGTTTCAGCCATACGATTCGGCTGATAAGTTCCGCACAACTGTAAAGAAAAACTCATCTCTTGTTCACAAAACTGTAGCAAAAATGTGTAAAACTTGTAATGGTTACGGCAAGGTATTCAAGAAGAAGAAGGATGGTTCCAACTTCAAGAACCGTACCAAGTGTCCTGACTGTCTGGGTGCTGGTGTTATCTACACCAAGAACAAAGAAGTCGCTGGCTTACGTTTGATTGCCCCATCAGCCAAGTGGGTAACGGCAAATGGTTTCAGTACAAACAAGATACATCTTGAGGTACTTGAAAATGCGGCACGATCAAAGGGTCTTCCAGAAGCGGCAGAGTTTCTTTCTAATGTACGTAGACTGTCTGCACTGGAGACATACCTATCATCCTTCATTGACGGTATTGAGACTCACCTCAAGCCAGACGGTAAGTTACATGTACGCCTTACTCAACACATGACAGCTACAGGTAGGTTCAGTGGCCGTGACCCTAACATGCAGAACATGCCAAGAGGCGGCACGTTTCCTGTCAAGCGCGTGTTTGTATCTAGGTTTACGGGTGGTAAAATATTTGAGGCAGACTTTGCCCAACTAGAGTTTCGTACAGCAGCGTTCTTGTCACAGGACGAGACTGCTATGAAAGAAGTAAAGGAAGGTTTTGATGTTCACAGTTACACTGCGAAAGTTATATCGGATGCTGGTCAACCTATATCACGGCAGGAAGCCAAGACGCATACGTTCGCTCCCTTATACGGAGCAACGGGATTTGGGCGCACTGATTCTGAAGCAGCATATTATCGACACTTCAATGACAAATACAAAGGCGTGGCACAGTGGCATAAGCGGCTGGCTACGCAAGCTCTAAACGATAGGCGTATCAGTACGCCATCAGGTAGGCAGTTTGCTTTCCCTCACGTACAGCGTAGGGTCAACGGTACTGTCAGTCACTTCACACAGATAAAGAATTATCCTGTGCAATCATTTGCTACGGCTGATATTGTTCCTATTGCGCTGCTTGCTATTGAAGACGGCCTTAAGATGCACGATGCACAATCCTGTATTGTAAATACGGTACATGATTCAATCGTTATCGACATGCACCCTAATGAGTTTGAACTTGTTAAAGGTGTACTCAAGAGAGTGGAAGATAATCTTGTGGCTATGATTCAACTACGATGGGGGATAGACTTCAACGTTCCGTTGTTACTTGACGCTAAAGTAGGGGATAACTGGATGGAAACAAAGGAGATATGATGCGGAAATTAATCAATCGTCTGAAAGGTTGGTACAAAACTAAGTTAGAAGGTGAGCCTGTGCCTAAGTATCTATCAGGTGGTAAATAATACTTGTCCTATTACGTCACTTGTGATAGGTTCATTGAACTCAACAATAGAAGGAGTCAAACATATGACATCACAAATTACAACTATCGACACTAACGAAGCTAACTTTGCTGCAATGGCTAAGACTATGGGCATTGCGGTAAGTGAAGGCGATTCTTCTAAGAAGGAGACTAGCACCCTTCCTCGCTTCCGCATTTGGCATCAGCCAATCATGGGAGTTGCCGATGTTAAAGGTAAGAAGAAAAAGGTTGAGGTACTGGAAGGTGGAACCTTCAGACTTGAAGTTCCTAATGGCGAAACCATCTACTCCCCAACCGCAAGCATTCGTGTGTTTATGCAACGCTATATGTATAAGCGTTTCGTAGCTAACCCGAATGCAAAAGAAGGTGAGTCACGTGGTACGTATCACAAGACTGTCATGGCAGACAACTTGAACATTGACTTGAAGGATAATCAAGGAACGTTCAACTGTGGTAAGCCAGCAGGTTACATCGCAGACTTCAAGGCTTTGCCTGAGAGTATGCAAGACTTGATCCGACAGATCAAACGTGTGCGTGTATTGTTCGGTGAGGTAACACTTGATAATCCTCACGATCATAATGGTGATCCACTTGATCATTCTTCTATTCACCCGTTTATCTGGGAGATTGACAACCGTGATGCGTTCAAGACATTGGGCGTACCACTCACCAAGATGGGCAACATGAAGCGTTTGCCCTTGCAGCACTACATTACTCTCACGACTAAGGAGCAATCGTTGCCAAACGGTAACTCATTCTTCCTGCCAGAAGCGACACTTGATCTATCCTTTAGTGAGGATATTTCGGATAGCGACCAAGAAACCTTTGCTAATTTCTTAGCATGGGTTACGAACTACAATGAATACATTATGAGCCAATGGGAACTTAATGTAGGACAAGAAGATGTCAGCGGAGAAGAAGCTATCGTTATAAACGATATCATCGACACCATTGAGATCGAAGAAGCAGTAGCCTAAATGCAAAACCCAGATGAACTGTCGGTGCATAAATTCTTGAATGATGTCGTAGACAATAAGGCTACGATGGACACTGAAACAATTGATATAATTGTTGAGGATATTCGGGAAGCATTGTACCGACAGTTCTCTGGCGGTGAGGACAGGTCTAAGTTTCGCTTGCGTATGTCTAACGTAGGCAGACCTTACTGCCAGCTTTGGTTCGATAAGAACAAGCCAGAGACTAAGGCACCTAAACCTAATTCATTTGTAATGAATATGATGTTTGGGGATATCATTGAAGCAATCTTTAAAGGTGTGTTACGTGCAGCAGGTGTAAAGTTTAAGAACAGTGAGCGTGTTACGCTACAGTTATCTGACGATACACAGATTGAAGGTACGTATGACCTTGTGACAAAGGGCGTTGATGATGTTAAGTCTGCATCTGATTGGTCTTATCGTAATAAGTTCAAAGACTTTGCTACGCTAGATAAAGACGATCCATTTGGCTATGTTGCACAGTTAGCAGGATACGCTAAAGCCAGCGAGGAAGGTGCTGGTGGATGGTGGGTTGTGAATAAAAACAACGGCAGCTTTAAATACATATCAGCTAATGATATGGATGTCGCTAAAGAAATCAAAGCTGTCGAAGAGAAGAAGAAGAAACTTGATGACAACGTTTTTGAGAGGTGCTACGATGCAGTTCCAGAAACGTACCGAAAGAAAGAAACAGGAAACAAAGTGCTAAATCGCTCTTGCAATTTCTGTGATTATCGGTATACCTGCTGGCCTACCCTTCAAGAAAGAGAGGCTGTAAACTACAGCGGTTATAAGACCGCACCATTAGTGTCTTACGTAGAAATGAAAGGAGAAGTGCATGACTGAATTTGACGATCTTGACGTTGAAACGTTGGAGTCTACTGTAAAAGACTTATCTGAGCAGTTGACCCTTGCTAAGAAAGCTCTACGAGAGAAACGTACAGTTGATCTACGCATGGCTATGGAAGCGAAAAAGCAAGCTGATGCCAATGTGCAGATTGAATTGCGTAATCTTGGATATAGTGCAGTAGGTGCATATAAGTTTCCTACACACTTAGGCATGGGTAGACTCTTTGACATCTAATGCCACGGCATTCAACCTACAACGCTAAGAAAGTCGGGAAGTATAGGAGTGGCCTAGAGCATTCTGTATCCTGTGATCTTGATGAATTAAATTGTACGTATGAGTACGAGACTATAAACATCAAGTGGGAAGATTGTGTTCACCGCTCTTATACTCCCGATTTTATTTTGCCCAATAATATAATTATTGAATGTAAAGGTTTCTTCGGTAAGGAGCAAAGACGTAGGCATCTTGCTATACAGAAAGCATACCCCCATTTAGATATTCGATTTGTGTTTACTAATAGTAAAAGTAAGATTTACAAAGGGTCAAAAACATCGTATGGTAGATGGTGTGATAAGCATGGCTTTAAGTATGCCGACAAAACAATTCCTAAAACTTGGATCAAGGAGAAACGTAATGACAGAACAACTAAACACTGAGGACTTCTTCGTACAGATACGTCCACAGTTGACTGATACAAACGAATGGACAGGGGCAGTAGATGTTAATGTAGTAACGATGCCTGACAATCCCTTGAATGATGTTGATTACTATTCTCTGTTGAATCTAGCCAAGCTAGTATGTTCAACTATCCCTGTAATGGAAGAGGATGATGAGTTTCGCGTGAAGCTAGAGCATTGGCTTGAGCAATACGAAAATAGTGGGGGAGACTTTGCCGACGATAAAAGATTATCTGTTAAAGGCGAGGAAGGTAATGTAGTGTATTTGGATTTTCTAACTGAGACTGAAGGGAGCGCATAATGAAAGAGCATTTGATTGACGTAGAAACAGCACATGCTGCTGCGGAAGTGGACAGGATGAGAGGTAAGACGCAACGTGTATTGCCCTTCAAGGAAGGTGAGTTCATGCACCATGAAAAAGCAGACATGGTTAATAGCCCACCGCATTATAATAAGTATGGTGTCGAGTGCATTGATGCAATCAAAGCTACACTTGACACTAACTTCATAGCCTATTGTATAGGTAATGCAATGAAGTATATCTGGCGGCACTCTTACAAAGGCAAGCCCAAAGAAGATTTACGTAAAGCCGTATGGTATCTGAACCGTGCAATAGATGAGTTGCCTGATGATACTTAAGGCATACATCACGATTGAAGTAGACATAGAAGAATACCCATCACCAGTTGATGGAGACATTGCCTCTGAGATAAAGGACGAGCTTACAGCTAGTGTCTATGATATCGACGGGGTTGAGCTTAAACAGATAAACGTTTTAGGGAGTAAATAAAATGACAGAATTACCTACCCCATACCAATCCTTTATTCACGTTTCACGTTATGCACGTTGGCTAGACACAGAACAGCGCAGAGAAACATGGAGCGAAACCGTAACACGTTACATGGAGAATGTAGTTGCCCCTCATGTGAGCGCACCCATAGCTGCACAATTAGCTAATGCTATTGAGAACCTAGAAGTGATGCCTTCTATGAGAGCAATGATGACCGCTGGCGCGGCACTTAATCGCTGCCATGTGGCTGGCTACAACTGTAGCTACCTACCTATAGATGATGTCCGTAGCTTTGATGAGACACTGTACATTCTTATGTGCGGCACGGGTGTAGGATACTCCGTAGAGCGTCAGTATGTATCTAAGCTCCCCTTTGTCCCTGATGATATTGTGCGTATGAATGAGACATACGTAATCGAAGATAGCAAACAAGGTTGGGCAAAAGGATTACGTTACATAATGACATCCCTATATGATGGCAAACATATCACATGGGATTTATCCAAGATACGCCCTAAAGGTTCCCGCCTTAAAACATTCGGTGGTAGAGCGTCAGGTCCAGAGCCATTGAACGATCTACTCAAGTTCGTTACAAACACACTCTATAACGCAAGAGGTCGGCAGCTTACCTCGCTAGAGTGCCATGACATTATGTGTAAGGTTGCGTCTGCCGTAATTATGGGCGGGGTACGTAGGTCTGCAATGATCAGCCTATCCAACATAGGTGATGGGCAGATGCGTAATGCAAAGACAGGTGATTGGTACGCTCCAGAGAACCAGCCTTATCGTGGCTTTGCTAACAACTCTGCTTGTTATACAACGAAGCCTGACATTGGTTCGTTTATGAACGAGTGGCTTTCGCTGTACACTAGTAAGAGTGGTGAGCGTGGTATATTCAACAGACAGGCTGCAAAGCAGCAAGCGGCTAAGAATAACAGGCGAGATGAGAACCATGAGTTCGGTACGAATCCTTGTTCAGAGATTATCTTACGACCATATCAGTTCTGTAATCTCACAGAAGTTGTAGTGCGTGAAGATGACAATGAAGATACCCTACTTAAGAAAGTGGAGTTAGCTACTATTCTAGGTACAATTCAATCCATGCTGACAAACTTTAAATACTTACGTAAGGTATGGTCTAACAACACTGAGCTTGAACGCTTGCTTGGTGTGTCGCTTACTGGTATATTAGATCACCATGCGTTAGGACATGTGTGTGAAGGTACGAAAGGATTACTAGAGAAGTTAAAGGAGAGGGCTATTGAAACTAACAAAGATTGGGCCAAGATATTGGGGATACCTATGTCGGCTGCAATCACTTGCGTCAAGCCTAGCGGTACTGTTAGTCAGCTTACTGATTCTGCCTCTGGTATTCATCCTCGTTATAGTGAGTATTATATACGTACTGTACGTGGCGATAAGAGTGACCCCCTTACTGGCTTCCTCATTGCTGAAGGCGTACCATGCGAAGACGCTGTATCGGACCCTAGCGGAAACACTGCGGTCTTTTCTTTCCCAGTTAAGAGTCCCGTAAAAGCAAGGAAGCGTCATAACCTTACAGCTATACAGCACCTAGAGATATGGAAGATGTACCAAGAACATTGGTGTGAGCATAAACCATCTATCACCATCAACGTAAAGGAAGATGAGTGGCTTGAAGTAGGAGCATGGGTATACAATAACTTTGATATATGTAGTGGCATTAGCTTCTTGCCTTACAGTGATCATATATATGCACAGGCTCCTTATACGGAAGTGAGTAAAGCAGATTACAAGGATGCGTTAGCACAGATGCCAAAAGACTTTAGCTTAAGTAGGCTAACCGAATGGGAATCAGAAGATGCTACGACAGGTAATCAGACACTAGCATGTACGGCAGACTCTTGTGAAATTGTAGACATATAAAGGAGACATCCTTATGGTTAAAGAAGTTAAGATAACGGATAAGATGCTCTTGTCAGCGCGTAAGAAAGCTAAAGAGCTTGGACGATTGCACAACTCCATCTCTAAAGGTAAAGGCAACCTCTGTGGATTCTTAGGTGAAGAGGTCGCAATGAAAGTTCTTAAAGATGGAGAGATCAGTAATACGTATGAGTATGATATAGTTTTACAGAACGGTGAGACTATAGATGTTAAGTCTAAGCATACAAGTGTTGCGCCTCTAGGACATTATGACTGTAGTGTATCTAACCATAATGCAAAACAAGAGTGCGATTACTACGCTTTTGTGCGTGTAAAAATGGACTACTCTACTGCATGGTTCTGTGGTATGATACGAAAGAAAGACTTCTTTGATGAAGCGTACTTTGCTAAGAAAGGTGACATTGACCCTGACAATGGATACGTAGTTAAATCCGATTGTTATCAACTTAAGATAGATCAGTTAAGGGAGAATACTTATGATTCGTAAGGGACTATCAAAGTACGATGCACCCCTAAAGATACAATACTCAAAAGGGTATAATGCTTTTTGGAGAGGTACAGATAAGGATAACTATCCTTTTAAGAACCCATACCATCCTAACTCTATGCAATATAGAGAGTGGGAGAGAGGGTTCAACAAAGCGTACTTTGAGAACTTAGAGAGGTACAATGGGCAAGCGATATAACCATTGGTTCTGGCACTCAGACTTTATGCGTTGGGTATCACGTAAGGTAGGTGCATTTGATGCGTGGCTATGGAGGCAGATGTGGTCGAAGCACAGAGGGACGTAATAGGCAGCAATCTTTTAAAAGAGGCAAAAGATTTTATGGACAAAAAAAATCCCCCGCAAAAGGCAGGGGATAATGATAATGAGATAAAGGTTCTAGTTACTATTAAAGGTAATAAAGTTACCGCTGAATTGGTGGTGGCTTAATACCATATGGTCTTGAACCCAAACCTCTTTGTCTAGTTCTTCCGGGTTTCAGATACTTATCTATTCTTTTAGCATCTGTTGTCCCTTTAAATATTTGTCCATGTAGCTCAAGAGCTTTAATATATCCCCCTGTGTCTTCCACAGAACCCCCGTATAGTTTCTTATACTCATCCTCAACAATCTCTTTCTTGTTAGGAGTGATAGAGTTCCAACCATGTACATGTACTTCTGAATATGGTAGTCCACCTTGACGCGCTTGCTTATGCACCATCTGCATTGCTTGTTTCTTACCGTTAGACATAGCAATACTGATCTTTCCTTTTAACGCTTCCTCTTTTGCAGCATCAGACGGTAAAGATTTATACATCTTACTTTCAATGAAAGGCATAACAATCTTCTCCATCTGCTGCGCAGTATATGTTTTCCCCCAGTAGTCAATCTCTGCGTTGCCTTCGTTTCTATACACTCCCCACTTTGGCATCTGCAATCTTACCATTTCTTTTTCTAATACGTTAGGTAAGTTACGATGCGTAAGACCAAGCATCTGCTTTTCAATTGGGTTACGTCCTTCCAACCATTCTGTGCGTGATGCTGATTGATAAGGTCTACGTGCAAAGGGACTTGGATCACCCTTGTTATGTTTCAGATATCCGTTGTTAGGATCAGTTACATGAGGGAATGATCTACTTGCTTGCTTTAAGAAATATTCCCACCCATTAACAGCATTCTGATCTGCGACTGTGTTATAGTCATCAGGATTAAACTGTGCATTAATATCCTTGAGCATACCTACAGGTATAGTAAAGGTATTTAGCATATCCCCAATTAACTTCAGCCCATACTTATAGGTACTCTCACTAGGCTTCCTGCCCGTGAGTGCTTGCGATATATCGTCAAGAGCTTTCACTCCAGTTCCTGTACGCAAAGCAGTACCAAACAATCCTTGAGCAAGTGCTTTGCTATCAAACCTTCTAAACTCTAGATTATCATTTAGCTCTACACCCATTGCTTCAGCAACGGCAGCGGTAACTCCATCTTGATTTCCGCTTGCGTGTTTGTATATAACATCTGCCCAGAATGCTTGCACGGCAAATGGGCCTAGCTGGGCGCGAGTATCAACAATTCCACCTGCTGTATAATATTCGTATGGACCAGTATACTCATCTCCTGCATTAGCACGTAGCTGTAGGAATCCGTATAGTGTGCCTATGCCCGTGATCTGCTGTGCCATGATCTGTTGGTTAGATCGGATACCCTGCTTTGATGTACGAAAGAAATCTAGCATTCCAATTACTGGAGCGTGTTGGTATACAAACTCAAGTGAGTTAGCAGTAAATCTAGGGAATGGAATTATGGATGATAGTCCGGGTTGGCTAAACAGCTTGATAAAACCTTGTGCTGTTTTAGCTGCCAGTGTATCTCTTCCTTGATACCCTTTCTGATAGGTAAACTCTAGTGAATCATCCATAGCTTTCTTAATTATACTGGGATCAATTTGATTTAACTTACCACCAGCCTCAAGAAATTCCATGACATCACCACCGCCACTGTACTTTGAATAGTGCTTCTTCAATGAGCTTGCAAACACTGCACGTTTAAAAGTATTATCAGACAACGTGTTTATGTAGTTCATCTTCTTTCCTAGATTAGCCATTGATGAGCCTAATCCAAACGAATCTTCTACATCCATATTTTGTCTAAACATCTTTTGAAATTGTGCAGGTATATCTTCCCTAAATACCCTATGAATAATTTCAGCTTCCGCTGGATTAAGTAGCTCTTTATATATAGTGAATGGTTGGAAAACATCTTTCATTCCCCTACCTTGTCTTTTACCACTAACCATATCAAACGCTACTTCAAGCGAGTTATCCAGAGCGTATAGTGCTGTACGCATTGTTGCGTTTTGAGTGTTACGTACTGTCGTAGCAAGCTGTGAGGTCATCATACCTAGACGCATCTTGTCTAAGTTGCGAATGAACTCACCTGCTTTACGCCAACGTGACGATTCAAAAGTCTTTAAAAATTTCTCTTGCTCTTTGCCTACTGTTCTAATACCTGTCTGAACTTCAAGTGCTTGAACATCGGCAAGAATATTATCAACAGCGGCACGTTTTACTTTACCTATAGCCTGACCTCGACGCCCCCAATCAGACATCTCTGCTAGAAAGAGGTTACTTAAGTCTTCAGCTTGAAGGTTATGATCCTGCAAAATCTTTTGTAGGGCTGGAATATCTATTAAGGCTTTGCCTGTTTCATCAGGAGTCATTGCGTCAGCAAGCACTTTACTAATACGTGTTCCGGGAGCGTGTGGTACTTGTCCTAAAATCTTTGCACCTGCCGCTGCAATATTCTTAATAGTCTCCGTGTTCATACCGACATCAACTTCCCATTGCTTGCCAGCTACACCATCGCTACTTACTCGTTCGATACTATCAGGGTTTCTATCCCTAAATAATCTATCGGTAATCTTATCACGTATGTTCTTTCCTTTAGCTACAATGCCTTCGTCAAGAGCTTTCTTTTTACTTGTATCATTTAGATGAGCTAATGTACCCTCAAGTTCTTTAGCTTTAGCTCCTAGCTCTGAGTTTTCATATACTTCAGCAGTGGCTCGTTTAGCGTGTTCTTTAAATAAAGTATGCGATTCTTCCCGCTTGCCTAATATTTTAGTTCCTTTATCAAACCCGCCCTTAAAGGATTTTCTTGCACCAAGCGCACCTGCGAATCCACCTATCACAGTGGATACACCTCCAACTAATAGTGTTCTATTCCAATCCCGTTCTAGTTGAGTCATTAGATAATCACGGTTATCCTTATCAAATTGCGTGACCCGCAAATCTCTGTCTTCCTCAACAAGCCCTATATTTTTAAGATTATTAATAGCTTCAGTTTGGTACTTCTCTGCGAGTTTATTTAACTGATCACGACTTTTATTTCCTTCGTTTCTAATTACATTAGCTACTGCTTCTTCAGTGTATTCGTTTACATATGCTATGTTCTTTGACGCACGATCTATTCCTGCAATCTCCCCTTCCTTTGCGCCAATTTCTGTATCCTGCATTACTACATCTGCGCCACCAAATCCTATACCCTCTACTGCACCTACTTGTGCCGCACGTTTTGCCATAATCTTTTTTGTGCCTCGCTTCTTAAGTTGAGAGGTCACCTGTTGTTTTGTTGCAGTAGAACCTAAACCTTTCGCTGCTTCCTTTGCTAAAAGGATAGCAGTTTGTTTCGCAGCAAGTTGTCCTGCTGCTACGCCAGCCTTCGCTGCGCCACCTGTAACAGCAGCAACGTACGTGCTAGGGGCAGACCCAACAGCTTGAAGATAATCGGGTGCTGCTTCTATGAATGAATCATCCTCTAAGTCTTGCCATGTATCCCATAAGCGATAGAACTTTCGTTTCTGTTCTATTGATCCATTAGCCACATAGAATGAATCCCTAGCGACAGTCACCTCATTAGTAGCATCCCAATAACGGAAGTGTTCTTTGTAAGCATCAAGCACTGCTTGAGGGTCTTTCAATTCCTCTCTTGTATACCCACCAAAGAAGTTAGCTTCGGCACCTTCCCTCTCTATGAGAAAGCTCCTTGCATCATTGATGAATCTCCTGTC
>Ga0110931_1000506_pt1 | contig 14805 bp, 17 predicted proteins | sample 4_EtaG_FD_79333 | JGI IMG/M metagenome (GOLD analysis project Ga0110931, IMG submission 79333) | Marine viral communities from the Subarctic Pacific Ocean - 4_ETSP_OMZ_AT15127 metaG (version 2) (version 2) | ecosystem: Environmental > Aquatic > Marine > Oceanic | place: Pacific Ocean | collected... | reverse complement strand
CATAACCAAACTTTGAGAACCATATCGTGGCTGGAGTGTTTCAGTTCTTGCTAAAACTGGACCGATAGGCTCGTCATACACCTTGTATTCACCGCTTTCAGCTTTCGCTTTGTCCAGTTTGTTCCCTCTTAAAACTCTTACCCCTTTACCTATTCCCTCTATCCCACCACGTATTAATCCACCCCCAATAGCTGCCATAGCTATTGCTTCCATTGGTGACATATCTGGTAAGCCAAGCAATCTTCTGTTTTCTTGCACACCACCAAATTGATTAACTGTTTCAATACCGCCCTGAACCAAACCTTCGCCTATCACTCTGGAAGTAAAAGCTGATTTAGTTCCAAGTTTTGTTGCGCCTAAAGCCAACTTAACGCCATTTAATGTTCCCTGTAATGCACCGCCTCCTATCCCCATCGTAAAAAGATTTAAAGGATCACGATCTGTGAAACTACCAACCATGCCACCAGCAAATGCGCCCAGAGAAAAACCTGGTCCTCTGGATAAAACTCTTTCTGTGCGCTCTTGGATTTCTGCTGCTTGTTGCAAAGTGTCTTGCCAAACATCTGCAAAAGTTTTGACGTTTGGATCAATATTTTGTAATTCTTGTAGTCTTTTGTCAAAACTTTGGATATCTGTTAATCCTTCTGCTGCCCTTCCAACTAATCCTTCTTCAATAGGGTCTAAACCAAAAAATTCCCGAACAGGGTTTAAAATATCTTCACGAAGCCACTCAGGACTTCCCCGCCACACACTTGGGTCCTCATCCAACATTTCATTTAAAAAGTCTTGCACTTGGCTGCGCGAAAACGTGGCATCTTCTTGCAGCATTGACCTGTGCCGCCCTTGAGTATCTCGTATTGCGTTTTCATAGTTTTCGCGGAGCATAACAGCCAACCCCTGGAGGCTGCCTAATTCTGATTGGCTTTCATAGCTTGCACTAGCTAAATCAAAAAAATCAGGATCAGTGTATTGGTAGGTTTCTGCTAGATCAGAAACACCACTTTTTAGTTCAAGCAACCCCATGTTATTTAAAAACTCTTTGATTAGGTATGATGCCTTCTTCTTCTAATGTGCTAACATCTCTCCTACTTGCCTGATATGGCTCATACATTGATAAATCTTCATTTCTCCCTGTAACCAAACCCATTTTGCTTCTGTCCAAAGCAATCAAAAAAGGATTGCCTTGATTGTCCAAAACATTTTGCCCATTGATTTGAACTCTGAAAAAAGTGTCACCCTGATAATTTACCAGTTGTGCTTTTTCTAATTGCTCTTTTGTTAATTCCCCATCACCATTAGCTGCTGGGAAACCTTCTGGACTCAATTTTGCCCAATCTTCAGATGTTGCATCTTTTGTCCATGAGTTTAAAAACTCAATATCCATATCGTCTGGTAAGATAATTTGCCTACCATTAAAAGCTGATATTTTATTTTCCCCGATGGCTTGGTTGATGCTGTCTATATATTTCTGTTCTTCAAATTCATCTGCTGATGTGGTTTGTGCAAAATACAGTTGATCTGCAACTTTTAAAATTGCTGCTTTGTAGCCAGGGGGCAAATCATCCAAAGCCTCAAATTGTTTAAGCACAGGATTTTTGTTTTCTAATGTGTATTCAAGCCTTGTTTCATTAGCCATTCTGTCTTGACCGAACAATGCAAGATTTCTTGTGTCTGCATCGTTTAAAGCGCCAAGATGTGCAATGCTTAAATCGTCATTAAAAAGTTCTGTAAAAATAAGTGGTGCTACCACCCCTGCATCTTGTGAAATTTTTTCTAAAAACTCCCCTTTTTCGACATAACCCAGATTGTTAAATTCAGTTTTTAAGATTGCTTTATTTTGTTTTGTGAAAAAAGGTAGGTTTTGTTCGTAGGTTTTTTCAAGTATTCGATTATTTTCAATAGCCTGTTCAATAATTTTTTTATTTTCGTTTAAAACATCTCCTGATTGATAATTCAGTTGTTGATTAACAACACCTTCATTAGCGCCATATTGTCGTGCATCTTCATTTAAACCCTGTGCTTGCAAACGTAATTTTTCTGTAATCACTTTGTGGCGAGCTATTTCCTGATCTGTAGCCCCATCCTTGTTTGCCTGATTTCTTGCATCAATTTCCATTAATTTAAGTGTTGCAAGTGGCAGTTGTTTTACCTGGTCAATCGTATCGGTAATTGTTTGGCTGATACTTTGTGCCTTTACAATATCGGGATCAGTTGGATTATTGCTTGCCAGTTTTTGCACATGAGCTATATCGTCTGATGTTGGCTGAAACCCCTTCAATCGTTTTGCGTTAATTGCATTTTGAGCAGCCAAATATTCTCTTGTGTTTTTTTCTTCTCTATTTTCAATGATATTATCGCGCTTTACAATTAAGAGCGCTTTTGCAGAATCAGAAATTTCACCCCAACCGTCAAATTCACGTAATGCAGATATTGCACTTTGATACTCACCTTGAGCTACTTCTGCAAAATATATTTGAATCTCAGCTTTTTTATCAATGTCATACCTTTTTTGCTGACCATCCACCAAACTGTTTAATTGACTGACTAATTCGTTCCATTCCGTTTCACCATACAAATCTGGATCACGACTAATGCCTAACCCCTTTACAAGTTTTCTGCCCATGCTTGGTGGATTATCTAAAATGGCTACTGTTAACTGCGACTCTATTGTTGCCTTTCGTTTTTGTGTTAATTCATTACGAAAATTTACCTTCAAACGCATAATCTCATCGGCTGGAATACCTTGTGCTTCACCATAGCCATCTATGGCTTCAAAACCCTCTAAAAGTTTTTGTTCATATTCCTGACCTGATGTTAAATCGCTATTTTTATAGCGATCTAATATCTCAACAACAGAGGCTTCATGCTCTTGAGACATGCGAATACGTGCTGAATCTTTAACACTAACAACATCCCTAGCCCTGGTTAAATTCATGTTGTTTGCAAACAAACCCCTAGTCGCTCTGTTTGTTAAAGTGTTTGTTTTAATGTTGACTTCAGAGGCATCCATAATTTGATTATAAATTTTTTCACTATGCGCTGGTGTTGCTCCATTTTTAGCAGCTTCTTTTGCACGCGCCTGTGCCTCAATGATTTGTGAATTAGCTTTGTTGATTTCTGTTTGATTGCGAATTTGAATTTCTTTGTCCAGCCAATTTGCACCCATCCGTTCAAGCGCCTGACCTGCCCTCATCAAGCCCTGACCCTGTGCAGTAAATGCTTGTGTGTTTACATTGACTGACAAAACACCTGCCCCTGTGTCGCGTGTCATGCGATTACGTGTTCGTGGAATTACTGGAATTTTCATGTGTAGAGTTTCCCTGCGACTGAACCAACAGTGCCAAGTAATGATGCTATACCCTCACCCCGCACCGCATCTCTGCGTGCTGCCCCTTCTGCGCGAGTTACCCCAGCCTGCATTTGAAACCCTAATGCACGCTCACGCATCGCTAATGCTTCTACTCTTGCATTGTAAAGATTGTTAGCAATCGCCTCATCTGCGCGTTTTGCACTTTCTGCAGCAACTAAAGCTGCTGTTCCTGTTCCACTGACAACACCAGCTTTTGCAAAATAAGCTCCTGCGCTTCTTGCTAGGTCAAAAGCATCTCTCGTATCTTCAAGGGAATCTGCTTTAGCTATTAAAAGTGAATGCCTGCCTTGAATTAAAGCACTTTCAGCATTTCTTTCGTCAATGCGTGCCTTATATTCAGCAATCCTTGCTTGTGCATTACCAGCTTTTGATGAGCCAACAGCACCAAGTAAACCACCAGCAATTTGCGTGCCAGCAGATATCATAACTGGGTCTACCATATTTAAATTACTCGCGCATATCTTGTATATTCGCCACCTTCAGGACCAAAGCGTGGCATACGACCTTCTTTTTTCATTTCACAAAAACGTGCAAATCTGTGTGCAGGTTTCCAATCACTCCGCACGTTTGCCTGGACTCTCCTAAAATTGTGCTTGTCCATATAGGCAATCAAATGCGTTTTAACTAACCGCGCAAAAACTAAAGGATGTTTTGCAATGTCATTATCAGCCAGCATCCATGCTTCCCCAACACCATCCCAAAGCTCACAAATGCCAGTAGATATCATGGGTTGTTTATAATATAAGACTGTGAAGGCATGTTTTTCACCTTCTAAAACTTCTGCCTGTGACCAAAAAAAACTACTATCAACTTTGTTATGTGCGCAAATTTCCCGACCATGAATTGTTTTATAAACCACAATCTCAACGCTCATTTGTTTCCAATCTCGCAAAAATACCTAAAAGCGTCATAGGTAGGGGCTGCTCTTGCCTCAAGGTAATAAAAGCATCCGTGTCCACATTGCCATCAAACTCGATTGTTTTATCCCCTGTAAACATATCCAACGATTGATCCATTTCATCAGCACTTGATCGAAAAGGAATAATATCTGTTGTTGATGTTGATGGTCCGACTTTAACCCCGACTGTTTTAAACAGACGTAAGGTAATATCGTGAATGCGTTTTATTTTACCCTGACTTGTGCCATCTCGCGCCCCAGCCTCAATCCTCATGGTTTTTAATGTAGAATTATAGCCTAAACCTACATGCACTTTTTGCGCTGAACGATCTAACGTGATCGCTCCAGATGAAACCGTTTTTGTTGGGTGTGCTGCACCATCTGCTAAAATAGTCACAACTTGACCTTCTAAGTGGCTTAACCCACTTATGGAAGTTGCTGCAGCCCCATCATAGGTTAATCCAGAATCAACAAAAAAGGCATCCTCAACATCTGATCCAAAATTATATGGCATAAGAAACTCAACAAATCTTTTTGTTGTTCCACCAATATTCCTTTGCACAATCATCCACACTTGATCTTCATCAAGATCACCAGGAATAACAGCAATAGATTCAACAACTGCAGGTGTTTGGTTTGTTGTGGTTAATCGTGTATTGTCATCACTAACAACTGTCAAAAACCCTGTTCCATTAGGACTAGTTTCTGTAATTGTCACAACATTTGCCGCAGGGTTAGCTACAGTAAAATCTGCATGGGCATTAACTGCTGTGAAGATGTTGTCTGCAGTTGTGTCGTTGCCTTCATTGTGAAAAAACTTGTTAGTCTCTGGTGTGTCTGTGCCAGCACCCTGACAGGTAAAGGTCACTGTATTTCCATCTGACTTTGTAAAGACCAGTTTCGTTCCTGTAGGGATGTTTGAATAATCTGTCACTGTCACGGTGCAAGCACCTGCAATGCCCCCCAACACATGTCGATGCCACGCGACAACTTCTTCTTCACGCCTGTAAGTTAGAGCGCAAAGTTGTCCATCTCCACGAACTGCAAAAATGATGTTGTCTGGTTCTTGTTGCACTTCCAATTCATCAAAACCATTTTCACTGACATGCTCAGAAAGGAGAGTCATATCAGGTGCGAGATAACCATCCACATCAAAATTATAAACAAGCTCTCTGATCTTTCTTTTTGCTCTTTGCAGAAACAGAACAACATTTCCCGTTGTTACTGGAGCAACATTTGCAGACCCGTATCGTGTCTGACACTTGATCTGAATGTTCGTTGGACTCAGAGGCGCAGCATCGCTCCCCGAGCTTGCAACAAACTCCCCGCCTGTTGTCCCGATGATCAGACTTCTCGATGGAGCCAGATACCTGATGATGTTCACTTGATTCGATGCAATCGTGTAAATCATTGCATCGGCATCCTCTACACCTGCATTGAATTGGTCAAACCCTCCGCTTTCACTAAAGAAAACTGTTTGTGGCTGATCGCTCGTTCCCGCATACACTAACCTTTCTTCAAAAAAACAAATTGCACCTGGAAAACCTGTGGTTGTGCTGAAGGCTCCTAAACTCCATTCTTTTGTGGCTTCAAGTTTACCATTAAGAGTGAATGAGCTACCTGCACTTTCATTTGTAAGATCATCACTAGGACTGACGAGCAAGGTATCTTCAGTAACTTTTACAATCCTCACATCTTTATTATTAGAGCTTGTTCCTGAAATGGTAATAGTTTGCCCAACAATAAATCCTTCATCTACGAAATTTTTGGCAGAATCAACAATACGGTCATTGTGTTCAAGGTTTGTTGTCGAGGGATCGCCTTCGTGAAAACTGATTGTGGATGCAGCATAGCTGGGCAGTATTTCCGCAACACCATCAAGGTTTGTTTGCGCTGCCCCTGCAACAACGGTTGCACTCGTAAAACTGGCAATCTTGACCCACCCATTATAAATTTTGACTAACCTGCCTACATCTGAAGATGCAAACAAACTTGAGCTTGCTGTCAGTTGGACAGTGCCTGATCGCGCATTTGGAGTAAGGGTTATTGCTGTTTCATTTTCATCAAGCAATGGTCCAAACTCAAAGGCAACTTCCGTCAATGTCCATGACGTATGCCCTGTTCGTGTCAGTTTGCGAGGCGCATAGCTTGGATGCACAAGATACATAATATCTGCTGATTGCGCCCATTTTAACTGAAACAAATCTGCTGTTACATAAGGGCTGGAAATTTCATAGGCACTTCCACTATCAAGAATTTGTCCGTTGTCTTTATAGAAGCGGATATATTCATTTCCAAATTCTAAAACATAGGTTTGTTCTGTTGAGAACTCAAAAGGGATTAACCGTGTTTTCGCTGATGATGTTTTGACCTCTGCAACATGTTTTGTTCCAGGTCTACGTGAGACACCCCCATGTGGATGAACCACAAAATTTTCAAGTGTTGTGCAGCCTGAATTATATTTTGCAAGATCAACCCTGCCATCTAGTCTGGGTGATAGCTCACCACTGGTAAAACTTGTGAATGCGTGTGAAGCTCTCGCCATTTTAGGCTCTCGCGTTGATAAAATCAGTTGCGGTTATGTCATAGGGTGTGCCTTCAGTTGCATCTATGAACCGCGCCTCAGATAGTTTTAACCTGTAAATTTCCAGCATTTGTGCGGCTAGGCTGGCTCTGTTGACAAGAGGGTATGCAATTTCTGCTGCCATTGCTGCAGCTAATGTTTCAACTAAATTAACGTCATATTCGTTAGGATCAGTTACCCTTGCCAGGTAACGAATTTTTACTGTGCCTTCATCTGTAATTAATTTTCTGCCCTCTATTTTATATTCAATCCCATTTTCCTCTCCCTCCATTTCTAAAACGCGCAAACAATAAGGATCAGTTGGCAATGTATATTGATAGGCAAATTCCCACGCAGGCGTGTCCGTGTCCTGTGCAAGCTCAACTCTGTTAATCAAACAATTCCAAGGGTGAGCGCGAAAAACATTATCGCGCACAAATGGATAGCGTTGATTGCAGATGCGCCCTGCCTTGCTGTCCTCAGTAAGAGAAATGATATTGCTTGCACCCACCGCATTTAATGCGCTGTTACAAATGTCTACTTCACTAGCCATGTTTTCCTCTAAAAAAAGAGGGAGGCTTTCGCCCCCCTCATAGTATTAGTCTACGACATAGGTTATTAAAAACGAAAGATCACCAGCGGTATCGCCAGCAGCATCCGTTTCTAAACCAACAAAATAGTGACCGCCTGGATCGCTGGAATCACCAGCATCTTCCCAGACACGTTGCCCCATTTTGTTGACGTTCCTAGCCTCAAAAGCAACTTCCGTTCCTGTAAGAACTGCTGCTCTCAAGTCTGTCGTTGCACTTGCATAAGCGTCTACGTCTTTTGCCACAGGTGTGCTGGCTGCAGTATATAAGCCAACGTGCATTGTGACAGTTGTTCCAGAATCAAGATCATCATTGTAAATCTTGATAGAAACAATGGCTGCATTTGTAGGTATAGGCGCAAGCATAATTGTATCGCCTGCACTTAAATCACCTGCTGCCAAAGCAATAGTTCCACATGCTACCCTCATCCTTCCATGTAATTGAAAGGAAGGTGAGTGAACTTGTGGTGATGCAACAAAATTAGAGGCGAGAGTTTGGTTTACATTAGCCATTTTCCATACCTCCTATGCTGATTCGTCTGCGTAAATACGCACGACTTTTGCTTCTTCCATACGAGTAGCAGCAAAACTGGCACAGTAATAAACTTGTGTGCTGTAGCTTTTATCTGCACGCTCCTCAATTCTTGCGGTTGTATCTTTTCCAACAGCAAGGAGAATGCCATCTTCTGCCCACGCAAAGCATTCACGAATGCTTGACGCAACCGAAAGACGATTACTCACATGAAATTTGAAACCGAGAAAAGTGTCCAATTCACCTCTTGCGAGAGCTTTTACAGTATTAAAATCAGAACTTTTGACCTCAGTTGTATTGAGCAAAGCTGTAATCTGATCGGGTGACACCGCAATGTGGCGCGGAATCGAAGGATCAACATCACCCTCATCAAGCAGTTCCTTAGCGCTCAGGAGCTTTGCAACTGTTAAATCTGCAGAACCATGAGCGATAGAATTAGAAATACTAGTTGAAGTAGAACCAGCTTTACCAGTTAGTGCTGTTCCAGTGGCTGCGGTTATGATCTCATCATCCATTGCACGACCAATAGCTGCAGCAGCAGCTTGGGCATAGGTGCTTGTTGGATCAATAAGCATCTGAACCTTATCAGCATCATCAATTAAATCAGCCCATTCATATGTCACCATCGTGACCATACGTCTTGAATGTGGTGTTTCAACTAATGGAGTATCTCCGTGTCGGCTTGTGCGTTTCCTTCACACTACGGTTTTCACCGCCATAAAATATGTTTGTGCGCTGGACTTTATCTTCATCTATTTAAGATGCTGCCCGTCAAGTCTCTACACCTTTCCTTTTCAGGACTTGGCTCGGTATTAGCATTTTAAAGCCTTCACCGAATTTGAGCAGTTTTCAGCTAAAGTTCACACTCTAGCTAGGCGAAAATTCACCGCAGCGACATTACCAACTTGATCGAAGAAACCTTTTTCACCAGTCAGACTTTCTTCACGGACTACCCCGCGAAGTCTCGACCCCATTTGCTGGGACAACAGTGTGACGTTTGCCGAAAACTGTTGAGCAAATGCAGTAGTTACTTGTGTTGACATGACACAAAGCCTTTCTGTTGTTGCTAAAGTTTATCGACTAGCTACCCACAGAATTGTGGACTGCCTGCATTTAAAGTCTGCTAGACTACATGCCTTTGCATGTTAGCAGTAAGACCTTTCAGCTACCTTACATCCATCCAGCTATTCGGCTGGATAAATTTCTTCATAAATTCGGTTACGATTGCGCACATATTCATCATGTGCGGGATGTTTTCTATCCCACAAGGGTCCATCAGGGGCTTCTATTTCTGTCAGTTTTGCACGCGCCTCATCAGGTGTGAGTGATGTATCAGCTTTATCAATGCCCTCAAATTTATCCTCAGAAATACGATCACGAATATACTCGCCTGCGGCTACCATTGCTTTGATAAACATAGGATTGTCACCAAGCAATGTTCCATCAGCAAGTTTAACTTCTGTAAGTTGATCTGTGCCAAATTCACTACTGATAGATTTTGCCAGCGTTAGCCTATCCTCATAGGCATTACCATATTCTTTTTGCAAATCTGCCTGAACGTCTGCTCGTATTTTTTCAAGGTCTGGTTGTTCCTCAATGTTTTGCACAAGCAAATCATTATAAGCATTTACCAGTTTTTGTGCCTGGCTATTATTTAACCCTGCTTCATGTGCTGTATTTCTAAACCAGCCCATCATATCGGCATCTGTATTTTCGCCAGCCGTTAAATCATACGCCTCGCCACTTTCAGGTCTGCCCAACCTGTTATACACATCATCCCAATCTTCAGGTGTCGAATGTTTCCCTGGTATGGGTATTTTATCTTTGCCAATCATGGTTGAGGCATTCACATAGGCTTTTGCAAGATTGTCTACGTCTTGGATGGGCGCAAGCACACTATGCTCACGCAAATCTTCTGGCAAACTATCTTTCCAACTTGTTTCCTGTGTTTCTTGTGCTTCCTGATTTTCTTCAGACACTAGACTCTCCTTCTTTAATTAAGTTTAAAATAAACAGAACAGCACTACGCTGCCCTTCCCTGAAAGCTGTCTCATGGCTATCTTGTGTAAATGTTGTTTGATGCACGCAAAAGCGCGATTGCAAATCTTCTAATACCCGCACACCTTCATTTGTGTTAAAAATCATTTTTGCATCAGCGCGAAGATCGTCTATCACCGATTACCGCCCTGCAGCACTTTAATGGCGGGAGCAACAGCGCCTAATGCTTCGGCTGTCTGCGTTGCCTCCATCATATCTGCCTGCGCTGTTTCCTGTTCCTGTCTGGATGATCTGGCACTTGCAACATCATCTACCCCTTTTGTCACACTGGCAGGTATGGAGAGTGTGCGCAGCATGTAGCGCACAAGCCCATCTGTATCGAGATGGTCAAACACACCTGGATCAATAGAGGCAAGAGGTGATAATAATTCAAATAAGCGCATAATCGCCTGCACATCTGATTGGCGCTGCGCTTTGGCGAGAGGTGAGACATATTCAATGTCTAAGTTACGATCTACAATATCCTGTGGCGCGGGTGGTAATTTATTTTGGCGCACTAATAATTGAAAGACGCGCTCAATCATCGGCTGCAACATTTCAGCCTGAAGCCGACCAAGAACAGGACCTAACAACCGCATTTTTTCTTCTGTTCTCTGCACGACTTCTGTAGCCGTCATGGTGGGTCCAGCCCCTAACACAAGCTGGTCAACATAAAACGCGCTGCGTATGGCTTGCCGTCTTTGTTCCTCCAAGTTTAATCCTAAAGGATTGTTTGCCCCAATGTTGAGAGGCTCAATACGATCCCGCGATCCAGACCGATAGAAGTTTAAGCCGCCAGGTTTGGTCCTCACAGGTAAGATGAAACCGTCATCAGGAACCATCAATGGAGGATCAACCTGTTTTTGCGCTGCTATAATTGTCGTGCGCGACATTGCGTTAATCATTTTTACATCTGGTAACGCTGTCATAGCAGGGCTGCGACCATAGCCCATTTCAAAAGAGGCTTTGAGAAAACGTGGAGCTACATAAGGAAATTCATTGAAACCACTTTCCCGTAAGATTATCTTCTGTCCAGGCTCAATATAAATACTGGCAAACGGTTTATTGTTTGCATCAGCTTTGCGCACATCTCTTTCATCTCTTGGCATCACAATATGCACAACAGGCACTTCTTCATAGGGATTGCGTTCTAACTTGGCACGCATTTTATCGCCAATAACTTCTTCTCCAAATTGTCGTGCCAATGCCCGAACACTCATTTTGAATTTTCTAAATACTGTGTCTACTCTCCCATAATCATCTTCTGCTAAATAGCATTCTGAAATATGGCGCGTGGCAAAACGCACCCCATCATCTTCAGGCGCATCTGTAATAAACATTACACCTGTGCCAAAGGTAATTAGATCGTGATATAATTCATGCACCTGCTCCGCAAAATTAGAGCGTTGAAACTCTCGGTGCATAATTTGTGTCACACTTTCCAGATATTCTTTTGCCTCATCATCTGTATTTAATTCTTCATCAAGATAAGCAAGGTCAAACCAATTCATGCTGGGGTTTGTCAGCATTCCATGCAAGCTGGAACTTAACATCTCTGCTGCATGTATGCCTGTTCCATCATACACATTATCCATGCGCTTATCGCCTGATGAACGTGTCTTTGTCACATCGGCTTTTCGTGGAATGATGTATTCGCCAATCTCTTGCCAGTGCTGCTCCCACGTTGATCGCTGCACTTTGAGTTTGTCGAGGCGTTTAAGAAGGACAACTGCTAAATCTTCTGCTGCCATATTATTGACCACCTAATGTTTTTGACGCTGTAGAGGCGGGTGATGTTAATGCTTTAGGCGCTGCTTTCGTGCCTACGCCTGTGCGTGCTTTCTTTCTGGGTTTCTTTTTTTCTGCATACACCACTTTGGCTTTCGGATTGACGCGCCCTAAAACAGATTGCTCACTTTGCAACACTGTTGCAGGTTGAAAGCCTGTTATCTCCCCACCTGCAATCGCAGCGCTCCGAATGGGAACACCCCTGAAAGGTTGCACGCGCTGTGAAGCGCCAGAGGGTAAAAACTCTGTCTTAATGTTGCCTAAAGGATGACCATACGGCATTTCGGGTGCGGGTAAGCCAAGCGCCTTTGCTCTGGCTCTCTGTGCCTCAAACTCAGAGTTAAAGATACCAAGGTTATCTACACGAAAGCGCGTAGGCGCTCTGCCCCCGCCAATTTTCTGAACAATACCTATCGCCATTTTATTTCTTTTTTGATCCTAAAAGACTAGGTGCGGAAACTTCCCCTTCAGTGGTCAAGCCCATACCAGACGTTAGGATAGATTCATCTGCCCCTTTACGTCTTTTCTCATCCTTCTTCACTTTGTCTTGCACTGTATCAATGGGGTCTCTCACAACAGGGGGTGGAGGGGGTGGAGGAACAGGTGGCAAAGGCGGTGGTTTCGGTGCTTTTAAGAAGCCCATATTTCATCTCCAAACGGATTGTAACTAGAATCTGCAAGTATCTGTGGTGCTTCCATATGTCCCGTTTCCATTGTCTGTGCCACCGCCATATACCGAAACGCATCGGCTGCATGGGAGGACCAGTTGTGGACAGGTTTATTGCGAAAGCGTCTGGTGCGCTCATTATAAGCGCGGTGATAGTGCCTCAAAGCAGCAAGTCCTTTGCGGCAATTTTCCTGATCGAAATAGGTGCGTGGTAACAACATACGTGCAGCGTGAATGCCATCCTCTACAGGTAGGCGTGGAACAACTCTGAAATTTAACCCTAGAGAGTGAGCTATCTCACGCCTGCTTTTACCACTCCCCATTTCTTTTACTTCAATGTCGTGGGGTGCATAATAGTTGCCATAGGTATAATCACGCTCACTTAACACTTGAGCATAGTGTGGCAAGCCTTCACCCCTGTTTTCGTAATAATCAATAACATGCAACTGACCACGCCCAACATTTTGAGCAAACCAAATAGCTGTATAATCGTGCATCCCAAGATCAAAAAAAACATCAACCCGATTACCAGGATCATGCGGCACATGGGTAATCCGACTTTCATCATCAGCAGCCTGTAGCTCTTTTGCATAAATCGCACCTGGAACATTTGCAACCCATGAACACTCAAACTCTTGCTGATACTGATCCTCTGTCATGGTTGCGCGTGCCGCTTCCAATTCTTCAGGATCAATCAGGTTTGTGTCACTCGCCTTATACATGCGCCTTTCCCACCCCTTCGTGGTCTTGGCTGCCTGCCATAAGTCGTGAAAATAATTATGCCCCTTTGGTGTGCCGATGAAACAGCACCCTCCCCGCCTGTCACTTAATGCGGGTCTGATGACTTCAGGAAAGATTGCTTCTGGCATATCTGCAACCTCATCCATCACGGCAAGGTCTAAATAAATTCCTCTCAGAGCTTGGTAATTTTCACCTGACAACAAACTGATCCGCGCTCCGTTGGGTAGATCACACCGCAATTCTGTTTCGTGAAACTTTGATCCTGGTATTGCCCCTGCATATTGCTTGAGATAATCCCATGCAACAGATTTTGCCTGCCTGTAGGTGGGCGCAATGTAGGCAAGTCTAGCATTAGGCTGGCGTTCAAGGATTGCACGTTTTAACAGTTGGTTGATTGCACAGACTGTTTTACCAAAGCGTCTGTGCATGACCAGCACGTTAAAGCGGTTTTCATCCAGCATCCGATGCAACTCAACCTGCAAGGGGCGTGGGGTATATCCAATGTCAATAACCTGCACCATTATTGCTCTCGCAATGGGGGCTGGTGGATGTAGCCGTTTTCCCAATACGGCACAAGCGTATCTAAAAAGCTATTCATTTCCTCTGTGGTTTCAAAGCCTGTAAAGAACACGGCTAATTGTATGCCGTCATCATCCTCTGCAGCCCAAGCTGAAAATTGTATTCCACTCATTTTTTCTCGATTATAGGTGGCTCGTTGCCCCATCGAAGAACAAGCTCCCCTCCCTGTTGATCCTGATCCTGTTTTTTATCGCGCACACCACTTGGCTGCATTTGCCTGATGTGCTTGTCCTTTGCATCAACTTCCAAACGCCTGCGCTGCACTTCTGCCATTGCAAGTTTCGGTTCATCGGGAAGCTGTTTTTCAACAATGGTAATAATTTGATCGCGCATGACCTCTGCCTGTATCTGGCGTGCTTCCCGATAGCGCTGGTAGGCATCTTCATCTTCACGCACATATTTCAACACAGTGCGCCATGATGGTAGGCTGTCAGTGGTTTCGCAAATCTTTGTCAGCGGTTCGCCTTCTGCAATGCGTTGGCAAATTTGCTCAAAGTCCTTGCCCGCTACGCGAGGCTTCTTTTTTCTTTTCGTCATTTGCGGGGCTTCTTTTTCTTATACGCCATTACCTGCGCCCCATTATTGATTTTGCTGTTTTTTTGGATTCCCGAAACGCCTTGTCTGTTGGCGCACCCTCGTTTCCAGGTTTGCGCATCTTTTCTCCTGATCCCGCCTGAATGCGTTTGCGCTTGGCGTGGATATTTGCATAAAGACCACGTTTTGCCATTTACTTGCCTTTGTTTCGTTTGCTAATTGCTTTTGCTTTTTGTCGTGCATCTTCTTTTGAAGATGCGCCCCACGCACGTAAGGAGAGGGCTAGGCGCGTGGGGCGTCCTTTCGTGTCGCGTTCTGGACCTTTCATATTGCCCATCCGCGCCAGAAAAGATGCTCTGCGTGGATTATCACCTGATTTCACAGGGCGTTTAAGATTGCTGCCTGGATTTTCACGCTCGTATGATTCTCTGCCTTTTTCGTTCAGACCGCCTTTAGGGTTCTTACCTGCTTTGCGTGTCCATGCGGGTGATTTTGCCATGTTTACCT
>Ga0110931_1000504_pt1 | contig 14820 bp, 10 predicted proteins | sample 4_EtaG_FD_79333 | JGI IMG/M metagenome (GOLD analysis project Ga0110931, IMG submission 79333) | Marine viral communities from the Subarctic Pacific Ocean - 4_ETSP_OMZ_AT15127 metaG (version 2) (version 2) | ecosystem: Environmental > Aquatic > Marine > Oceanic | place: Pacific Ocean | collected... | reverse complement strand
TCGACGATCGCTTTCATCAGGTCGCCCTGCTCGTGCCACAGGTCGCGAATAAAAGCCACCATCACCAGACCATTGAGAACTGCGACGCCAGAGAGCGCGATAAAGCCCACGCCTGCGGAGATCGACAGCGGCATATCCCGCAACCACAGGGATAAAATCCCGCCAGTGAGCGCAAGCGGTACGCCAGTGAAAATAATCAAGGCGTCTTTCACCGAACCGAACGCCATGACCAATAGGCCAATGATGATCACCAGCGTGATCGGTACCACAATGGCGAGACGTGCGCTGGCCGACTGCAGTTGCTCGAAGGTGCCCCCGTAATCCAGCCAATACCCATCCGGTAAATCCACTTCCTGGGCGATGCGCGCTTGTGCTTCTTCGACAAATCCACCCAAGTCGCGGTCCCGCACGTTGGCGGTCACCACTACCCGGCGCTTGCCATTTTCCCGGCTGATTTGGGTTGGTGCCAGTGCCAGCTCCAGCTCTGCCACTTCCGACAATGGCACATAGCCGCCGTCCGGCAAGGGAACGGGCAGAAAGGCCAAACTGTCGATGTCACGCCTCACGGTTTCCGGCAGGCGTACCACTAACTCAAAGCGACGGTCACCCTCGTAGATCAGGCCCGCGTTCTCACCGCCAACACCGGTTGCCACCAGCGCTTGCACGTCTTCGACATTCAGGCCGTAGCGCGATAATGCCATGCGCTTGGGGTGCACCGATAACATCGGCTGCCCCGTGACCTGTTCGACTAGAATATCCTCCGCGCCTTCAACGGTCTCAAGCACCTCCTGAACGGCCTTTGCCGACGCCAACAGTTGATCCATATCATCACCAAACACCTTGATCCCGAGATCAGCCCGAACACCGGAAATCAGCTCGTTAAAGCGCATTTCGATGGGCTGTGTGAACTCGTATTTGTTGCCAGGCAGTTGGGTCACGGCTTCTTCGATCTCCGCCACCAGTTGATCCTTGGTTTTGTCGGGATTGGGCCACTGGTCGCGCGGTTTAATTATCACGAAGTTATCCGCCACGCTCGGAGGAACGGGATCGGTAGCCACCTCCGGAGTGCCGATTTTGGCCACTACCTTATCCACTTCCGGGAACGTTTTCAGCGTCTCCTCCAGCTGAGTCTGCATCGCGATGGATTGCTCAAGTCCGGTGCCAGGAATACGCAGCGCGTGCAGCGCGATATCCCCTTCGTCGAGCTGCGGAATAAATTCCGAACCTAAGGTAGTTGCCAACCAGATACATACCGCCACCAACGCCGTTGCCGACCCCAAAACCAGCCAGCGAAACTTCATCGCGACAAGCAACGCTGGTTTGTACACCGATTTGGCACCGCTGATTACCGGGCTTTCCTTTTCGCTGATTTTGCCTCGAAGTAACACTGCAACGGCGGCTGGCACCACAGTCAGCGACAGAACCATGGCAGATAACAGTGCCATTACTACAGTGGCCGCCATGGGGTGGAACATCTTCCCCTCAACGCCGGTGAGAGAAAAGATCGGCAAGTACACCACGGTAATGATGGCGACACCGAACAGACTGGGGCGAATGACTTCGTTGGTGGCTTCGTACACCAGCTGGAGCCGCTCCCGCAGTGGCAACTGGCCGTTATGCTGGGACTGGGACAACCGCCGAATGCAGTTTTCGACAATAATCACCGCACCATCCACGATCAGGCCGAAATCCAGCGCCCCAAGGCTCATCAGGTTGGCCGATACGCCCGATTGCACCATGCCAGTGATGGTGGCGAGCATGGACAAAGGAATTACCGCCGCCGTGATCAGAGCGGCGCGTAGATTGCCGAGCAACAGAAACAGCACGACGATCACCAGCAATGCGCCTTCGAGCAGGTTCTTTTCCACCGTGGCGATGGCCTTGTCCACCAAAGTCGTGCGATCGTACACCGCCTCCACCTTTACCCCCTCGGGGAGTGAAGGCTGAATGGCCTTCAATTTTTCAGCCACGGCCTGCGCGACTGAGCGGGAGTTCTCTCCCATCAACATCATGGCCGTGCCCAGCACCGTTTCCTTGCCGTCGCGGGTCGCCGCCCCGGTGCGCAGTTCCTTGCCAATGGCCACCTCGGCCACATCACTGACTTTTACCGGTGCGCCCTGCCGATTAGCGATAACCACCTGTTCAATCTCAGCGATGGAGGCCAACTGTCCAGGTGAACGGACCAGCAGCTGTTGCCCTTTGCGCTCGATATAGCCTGCACCGCGGTTGGTGTTGTTGGCTTGCAGTGCGTCCGCCAGTTCATCCATGGTGACGCCAAATTGCAGCAACTGTTGTGGGAAGGGCGTGACGTGGTACTGCTTGTTGTAGCCACCGATGGTGTTGATCTCAATCACCCCAGGCACCTGTGCCAGTTGGGGTTTGATAATCCAATCCTGAATTTCCCGCAGTGCCGTGGCGTCCAACGGACTGCCATCCTCTTGAGTGGCGCCGGGCCGCGCTTCGACCGTGTACATCAAGATTTCGCCAAGGCCGGTGGCGATGGGACCCATTTCCGGCTCCAGGCCCGGTGGCAGGGCATTCTTGATGGTGCCGAGGCGTTCATTGATCAGGTTTCGGGCGAAATAAATGTCCGTACCCTCTTCGAATACCACTGTGACCTGGGACAGACCGTAGCGGGATATTGAGCGGGTATAGGACAAATTAGGCAAACCATACAGAGCCGTTTCCACCGGGAAAGTGATCCGCTGCTCAGCCTCCAAGGGGGAATACCCCGGAGCCTCGGTATTGATCTGCACCTGGACGTTGGTGATGTCTGGTACCGCATCGATCGGCAGGCGCTGAAAGCTCCACAGGCCTACACCGACCAACACCAGAATAAGGGATAACGTTAAAAACCGCCGCTCTACCGAGAAGCGTAAGATGGCATTTATCATCATAGCCTCCTGGGTTAGTGGTCGTGGGATGCGCCGGATTTTTCGATATCGGCCTTGATCAGATAACTGTTGTCCACTACATAGCGGTCACCCGCTTGTAGCCCACCCAGTACCTCAGTCAAAGTGCCGTCGCTGGGGCCTAGCTCCAGTGGGCGAATTTCATAAGTATCTCCCACCTGGATAAATACCACGCTCCAATCCCGAAAAGGCTGCAGCGCCCGGTTCTCGACCGCCAGTGGCACCTCAAGGGTCTCTACCACTATATCCCCCGCCATCAGCAAGCCTGGGTTCAGCGTGCCGTCCGGGTTGTCCACTTTCACTCGGGCCAGGGTATAGGGCGCATTGTTTGGGGAAGGCAGCAGATGGCTAATGTTAGCCTGCTGATTAAATCCCTCGGCTTGCAGTAGAACTTTCTGGCCGACCGCCACCTTGGTGCGCTGGCCCGGAAATACCTGAAGCTCCGCCCACAAGGTGAACAGATCGGTGATGGCAAATAGAGGCCGGTCACCGGCGATTTCGCCCACACTGATCTGGCGCTCGGTTACCACGCCATCCATGGGTGAGCGCAGATCATAGGTTTTAAGACTTTCATTGGACTCCACTTGCGCCAGCAGATCACCTTTGGCAACACGGTCTCCCAAACGAACATTGACTCTGGTAATGACGCCGGGAAAGCGGGCGCGCACCCGCGCGATTTGCTCTGGCGCGGTGGTCAGTCGCCCATAAGTGGTCAAGGTTCGCTCAATCGAGCCCGGACCGGCCTCAGCTGTTCGGATTCCAGCCTTTTCAGCAATATCGGCTGCAATGCGGGTACGGCCTTCGTGGGATTCCCATTGCCACTGGTATTTTTTACCGTTCAAGGCAAGCGTGACTTCCACATCAAAGGAATGTGGCTCGGTCACCACGCCATCCCCCAGCCAATAGTCTCCTTGGAAGGCAAAATCAAAGGTATCCTCTTGTCCGCCCAAACGAGTGAGTTGAACGTTGAGGTCAACCCCATCGGTCATGGGCTTACCGTCCTTTGTCACCCAGGCACGATATTCTGGAGGAACACCTTGCTCGAAAATCTGCAGTTCGACGGTAGCGTCGTCCCGCTCAAGCAAGAGGCCACCATGAGGTCCTTTGGTTTCGGGCGCGGTCTGTTGTGCTTCGTTAGAAGCATCGTCCCGATCTTGCGCCGCTAGCAGGGGGCTGGCGGCCAGACAGGTGGCCACCAGTATCCAGTAGAGTGGTTTTATCAATTGCATGGTTCAATAATCCTGTGTTTGGTTTAGCGCGGACGCGGTCTGGCCTTGGGTCATGGACTGCGCCGTAAGCTGTTCGATAAGGGCTTGATTGAGGAGCGCCGTTGCGGCTGCTTCGACGAGTGCCTCGCGAGCCGAAAGCAGTTCGCGCTGTGCGGCGGTCCACTCCACATAGCTGTAGCGGCCGCGTTCATAGGCCTGCCGGGTAAGGTCGAGCGCCTTGGTCAGATCGGGCAGCACTGTGGAGCGCAGCTGCTCGACTGCATCGATGTTTTGTTGACGGGTGTGGTAGGCCTCGAACAACAGAGCGTGCAGTTGTAGCAGCGCTTCCTCTTGGCGGTATTGCACCTCGTCGCGCGCCGCTCGGGCTGCCTGCACCTCGCCCCGGTTCCGGCGTCCGGCAAACAGTGGCATTGATATGCCGGCCACCAGTGCGGTATCACCCGTTGTTTCCAAACGGCGGGCACCGATCTGCCAGCGGATATCGCTTTCCGATTGGCTTCGTGCCAACCGGATCTCGGCATCGCGCATGCGCCGCTCGCTGGCGTAGACCCGGATCACGGGGCTCTCGCTGGCCTGCTGGTATAGCACCTCGAAACGCTCGCTGGACTCGAACCGGAACAGGTCTCCCTGCAACCGCTGAAAATCTACCCGCGTTTCGCCCCACAGCGATGCCAACGCCATCTTCCGCTTCTCGTACTCGGTTTGCAGGGCAGAATGGGCAATGCGGCTCTGGGCGAGCGCGGCCTTGGCGCGCAGGACTTCGGCCTCAGGTGCGGCGCCCTGCTTGGTGCGACGGGTAACGGTGTTGAGGATCGCCTCACTCAATTCCACGGATTGAGTGGCCAAATCGAGCTTTTCCTGCAGCGCCAGGGTGGCGACATAACGTTGAGTCACCTGGCCCAACACATCCAGCGTCTCGGCTTCACGTTCGGCCTCCATCAGATCATAGCGAGAGCTCACAGCGCCCGTGCGAGCCCGGCGTTTGCCTCCCAACTCAATGACCGAGGATAGCGACAGGGTGTATTCCGCCCCGTCGACACCCTGCAGGGTACCGCTGCCGAGGGCATTCTCCACCTCCAGGCCAGCTTCATACGCTGGTGCCTGATTGGCCGTGAGACGGCTTCCCTCAAGCCCCTGCAGGCGAAGGTCGAACACCCGGAGACTGGGATTTTGCGCCATCGTCCGGGACACGGCATTGGCGAGAGTTAAGGACGTCTCTTCGGCGTGGGCAACGGCAACATTGAACGCCAGCGCGAACAGACACAATAAATGGATATAAGTCTGGCGCGGCTGTAGACGCCGCCCAGTGCTCATGGGCTTGCAAAAAAGCATGTAACTTCTCCTACGAAGGTCTAAATAACAGATGTTTCCCTAGTGGGATGGTCGTAGGATTAGGCGATTGGAGGGCGGAACAGAGAGGGTGGTATGACTGAAGTATGGCTGGCCTGATAGTCGGACAGGCGCTGACCGGCGGACAAAACGGCAATATCCGTTGCCGCGCTCAACAGCACCATGTGAAAATGGGCATGGTTTAGATGGCCATGATCAGATGAGTGATCCCGCGAAGGGTCCGATGAGGTGGAAGACTCCTCCATTTCCAGCGTGACCGAGTCAATGACAACGTCTTCATGGGAATGCTCGTGATTATGAGCGTGATGAGGCGTCGCGGGATGAGGTTGGTTTGTATCGCCAATAGCCGCCAGTGACTGCAGAGCAATCACCAGTGCTAAAACGATTGTTACCCAACGATTCTTCATCAAAGCGGACAGACTCTCCAGACTAAGGCCGGGACACTACCACAAGGAAACCCTTAGGTCAAAACCCGCATTCTGTTCGGTTTCCCCAATCTCGAGAGGTGGTGGACCTTGGGACGCAATGGTGCAAAACACCTCTCGGTTGGCGAGACCATCGATAGCTCCATGCCGGAAGTCGGGCGTGTGGGTCTTTCGTAGACTCGAGTCGCCCGGCCGGAGCAGACCGCATGAACCCGATTGCTCTCCTTTTGCTTACCCTTGCGATGTCCACCGATGCCTTTGCCGCCGCGATCAGCAAAGGGGCGGGCGGAGCCCTGCGAATGGGTCTTATCTTTGGGTCAATTGAAGCAGCAACACCTTTAGTCGGCTGGTTGCTTGGTAAATCGGCATCGACTTACGTTGAGGCGTGGGATCACTGGATAGCGTTTGCGCTATTGGTTGCTCTAGGGCTGCACATGCTTTATGAAGGCCTGAAACCCAGCGCTGAAGAAGTGTCGAAGCCCTCCAGACAGTCATTTCTCAAGGTTTCTTTGACAGCCATCGGCACGAGCATGGATGCCATGGCTGTAGGTATTGGCCTGGCATTTATCAACGTCAACATCTGAACTGCGGCGGCCCTGATTGGTCTGGCGACGACCGTTATGGTTACGCTTGGAGTGATGTTGGGACGGGCAATTGGATCGTTAATTGGCCAAAAGACCGAGATCTTAGACGGGCTGACACTAATCGGAGCCGGTGTTTGGATCCTGTCGAGCCATCTGTAAGGTCAAAAAATGCTACCGCACATGAAGAGCTTCGCCGCGCGTACGCATATTTTTAAGTTCAGCCTCTAGCGTATGCAAGGCTTCCTCGTTCAGCCAATTCGCCGCTTCGACGGACGCCGCCAGCGAAGAAGCGGTATCGCCGCCGAAGCGGCTGAGCACCTCGTTGACCAGACCGGCTACCAGCTGCTCACGGGCCACCTGCGGGGCATACCGGAATGCATGGCTAGCCTTGAAGCGCTTTAGCAGCTTTTTCCGATACAGCCGTTCCAACGTGGACTGCACAGTATTCACTGAAATGCCGCGCGCCACACCAATGGCAGCATGTACCTCTTTGGAGGACGCCTCCGGGACTCGCCACAGATGTACCAGCACCGCTACTTCGAGAGTGCCTAATGGTGGAATGGCAAGTTTATCAGGGGTGTCTTGAGTCACAGGTTTTCCGGCGACGGGTCGTGAGAAGATGAGCTAGAGTATAGAAGCACAAAAACCGATGATCAATCGGTTTTGTAGAGCGAGTGCGCCCTGTCTGAGGGTTTAGATCGAGGTCAGCGCCATTTCCTTTACTTCTTGACCTGAAGCAAAGAGGCCGGTAGTCTTTACTCTATTGATTAATGTAAAGGGTTCTAGTCATGCCAAAAGTCAGCTCAAAACGACAAATCACCTTGCCTGTGGATCAGTGTCGGCTGGCGGGCATTGAGCCTGGTGATGAATACGACAGCTACGTGGACAACGATGGCCACATTACCATCATCAAAAAGGTCTCAGGAGCCGCGCGCGGGATTCTCAAGGGCATCCGTGTGGATCGCCAGGTGAGTGAGGACGATTCCCGCCAAAACGGTATCGGTGCGTGATTGCCATTGATACCAATGTGCTGCTTCGTTACCTACTGCTGGACGATAAGGCTCAGTCGCATAAGGCCGTATCACTGATCACGGGCTCTGTACCCGCTCTGGTGACGGATGTCGTGTTGGTGGAGACAATGTGGGTTCTAACGGGTAAGCGCTACAAGCTTGACCGCGAGGCCATTGCTGGCGTGATCAGTGCGCTGTTTGCAGAGCCGAACATTGTCTTTGAGGATAGGCAGACTGTGTGGCGTGCTCTGAATGACTATAAGAAGGCGCGGCCGGTGAAGGTCGGTGGCAAGAAAAAGAGCGCTGACTTTCCCGACGCACTCGTTGTGAATAAAGCCATGCGCCAAGCACGCGAGTGGGGCCAAGCGTTTGAAGGCGTCTATACGTTCGACGTCGCGGCTCTGGAAATACTGGGGACGCTAAGTCCATAATTCGCCAAAATTAAAAGGTCGGCATGAGCAGCATTGACCACTACATACGCGCGGGCACCCGCGCCAATACTCGCAAAGCCTACCAAGGAGCAGTCCGCCACTTTGAGGACGAATGGGGCGGGTTTCTGCCGGCCACGGCCGACAGTGTTGCACGTTACCTGGTTGACCACGCGCGCGCTCATTCACTAAACACCCTGCGCCAACGACTGGCGGGTCTGGCGGCCTGGCACCTTGAGCAAGGTTTTCCCGATCCTACCAAAGCACCGCATGTTAAAAAGGTGCTCAAGGGCATTGCCGAACTGCACCCTGCCCCAGAAAAGCGGGCCAGACCCCTCCAGTTGGTGCAGCTGACGGCCATCGTATCGCACCTGGACCAGCAGATTGCTCGACAAGATACACACCGGTTGCCATTGCAACCGCTTCGCAACAAAGCACTTATGCTGATCGGTTTTTGGCGGGCCTTTCGCAGCGACGAGTTGGGGCGGCTCCATGCGGAGCATATTCAGGTGGAGCCTGGCTCGGGCATGGAGATTTACCTGCCCCGCACCAAAAGCGACCGCTCCGGGCAAGGGCGTTACTTCAAAGCGCCGGCCCTCAGGCAACTGTGTCCTGTAGAAGCCTATTTGGAATGGACTAACGCGGCACAGATCAAGCAAGGGCCGGTATTTCGGGCCATTAACCGTTGGGGCCAACTTGCGAATGAAGCTCTGCATCCGAACAGTATCATCACCATCGTCAGATCCTGTTGCCAAGCGGCAGGCATAGAGGGCTCAGACGCTTTCAGCAGCCACTCTTTGCGCCGAGGGTTTGCGAGCTGGGCCAATGGCCAGCGCTGGGACACAAAGTCTTTGATGGAGTATGTGGGATGGCGAGACGTTCATTCCGCAATGCGCTACATCGATGCACCTGACCCGTTCGCCCAGCATCGGATAGAGCAGAGCCTGGAAGGCCATCAGGCCGCTCCTTCTTTGGCGCAATCGACACTGCTGGAGGTGACCCTTCGGTTGGAGCGCTATAACAGCCAAGTGCGCAGCATAAAGAAAGTCCGTGAGCTTATCGAGCGCGTGTGCTTTGCCAACTGGGCCATGGCCAGGCTCAATGAGCAAGGAACGCAGTATCACATCACAATCACACATGACAGCCCGGAGCACCTTGATGAGGTTCTGGATGAGCTGCTCGCGCAAATGCACGCCTTAGCCAATGACCACCAGTGCATGCTCGAGGCGACAATCATGAATCCTGCCACTGGGACGACGTGGGACTAACTGGAGCGAGCGTGAGCCATGAGCAGCCTGCACGAAACAGCCTACCCGCGGCTGAAATCCGAAATCACCGAAAAAGAGCTGCAAGAATCCTATACGCCGTCCGACACTGAGCAGCTCTGGGGTCGACTGGCCAAAACACCGGTGGCCCGATTGGGTCTGTTGCTTCATCTTAAGCTCTTTCAGCGCCTGGGCTATTTTCAGTCCCTCGCGGCGGTGCCACGGGAAATCATTGAGCATGTCGGTCTCCAGTGTCAGTTTAGAAAGCTTCCGACCCAAACGCAGCTCCTACAGTACGACCGATCCGGGGCCAAGCACCGACACCTGAGGCAGATCCGGACCTACCTGGATGTTAAGCCCTTGGCGGGCACCGACAATAAGTGGCTTTACGAGATTGCTCTGGATGCGGCGGAAACCAAGGAAATGCTTGCGGACATCGTGAACGTCATGCTCGAAGAGTTGGTGCGCCATCGTTTTGAGTTGCCGGGTTTCACCGTTCTGAAACGTACGGCACGGCGTGCACGGAACCACGTGAACGAGCGCTGCTTTAGCGCCATCACCTCCCAGCTTACTGACGAGGCGAAGCAGAAGATTAATGAGCTGCTCTCACCGAACGGCCAGACCTACAGTGCCTGGCATATTCTCAAACGCGAACCGAAGCGCCCCGGCAACAAGGAGGTGCGTAGCTATCTTCAGCATGTGCACTGGCTGCAGACGCTTGGCGAAGAGATGCCTGCGATCAAGTTACCTATCGTCAAACACCGGCAGCTGGCGTTGGAGGCGCGTGCGCTGAACGCGACCGAGATGGCCGACCTGAAATTCAATAAACGTTATGCATTGGCGGTCATCCTGACGCGCAATCAACACAGCAAGGCGCTTGATGATGTGGCCGAACTGCTCATCCGTATGGTTCGCGCCATGGAAAGTCACGCCCAGGCGGCGTTACAGCAATACCTCCTGGACCACCAAAAACACGTTGATCGGTTGATAGAGACCTTTAAGGATGTGCTGACAGCCTACGAACAAGACACCTCTCAGCAACAGCGCTTGTCCTCGATTGAGGACATCATTGGCGAAAACAGCGGTACGCTGATCGACCGCTGCAACGAGCACATGGCTTATTCCGGCAACAATTACTTTCCCTTTATGCTCGCACCCTATCGCCAGAAGCGGGCACTCTTGTTCAATTGCCTTACCATTTTGGAACTCAAATCCACTTCCAACGATACCAGCTCAAACGCGTTGCTTACGCTCTTTCGCTCTCTGCAGCCGAGCCGTGCAGAGTACATTAAAATCGCGGCTGCCAGCGACACCATGGGCGAAACCTTTGACCCCGGCTGGATGCCGGAGAAGTGGCGAAAGTTGGTGCTCATTAAGTCCGAACAGTCGGGTGACTATGATCTATTGCACCGCAAGTACCTGGAGTTGTGGATACTGATCCATATCAAACAGGAGCTGTCATCGGGCGATCTTCACATACCACACAGTGCCCAATTTGATGATTATCGGGAGCAACTGATTGATGATGAGACACTCGATGCGGAGCTTGAGGAGTACGCCCAGCAGGTGGAGTTACCGCTGAGCGAGCCCAAGGCATTTTGCGTCCATCTGAAAGACCTGCTTACAGAGGCCTCCCGGAGGGTAGATGAACGGTTCCCGAAAAACCTGCACGCGGACATCCAAAATGGGCGACTGGTGTTACGCCGACACAAGGCTGAACTACCCACCAGTGAATTGAAAAAGCTTGACGAGCTCATCACCCAAACTCTTCCGCAGACCAGCATCATCGATGTATTAACCGATACCGAAAAGTGGCTCAATTTACACGGCAACTTCACGCCCTTGTCGGGCAACGAGTCTCGCCTGAACGAAGCCCAGAAGCGATTCATCACAACCCTGTTCTGCTATGGATGCAACCTGGGGCCCACACAGACAGCGCGTTCCATCAAAGGCATCAGCTCGCGGCAAGTAGCCTGGCTCAACCTCAAACACGCAACCGAGGAACGACTGGATAAAGCCATCGTTCAGGTGGTGAACGCCTACAACAAGTTCGACTTGCCAAAATACTGGGGTACCGGCCGCCACGTCTCGGCAGACGGTACCAAGTGGGATCTTTATGAGCAGAATCTGCTCTCCGAATACCACATCCGCTATGGGGGCTACGGCGGCATTGGTTACTATCACGTATCCGACACCTACATTGCGCTGTTTAGCCATTTTATTCCCTGCGGGGTGTACGAAGCCGTTTACATCCTCGACGGGCTGATGAGTAATAAGTCCGACATCCAGCCCGATACACTGCACGGTGATACTCAGGCGCAGAGCTACCCTGTGTTCGGGTTGGCCTATCTGCTGGGCATTAATCTGATGCCGCGCATCCGCAACATCCAAGACCTGACGCTGTGCCGACCCGATAAGCGATACCGTTACCAAAATATCGATTCACTGTTTACAGGGCACGTGAATTTCAAGTTGATCGAAACCCATTTGCGCGACATGCTCCGAGTCGCCGTCTCTATCAAGAAAGGGCAGATTACCGCTTCCACAATCCTTCGCCGTCTCGGAACTTACAGCCGTAAAAACAAGCTGTATTTCGCTTTCCGAGAGCTCGGGAAAGTGGTTCGAACGCTGTTCTTACTGCGGTACATTGATGAAATTGAACTGCGCAAGACCATCCATTCAGCTACTAACAAGAGTGAAGAATTTAACAACTTTACCAAGTGGTTGTTTTTCGGTGGGCAGGGGATCATTGCGGAGAATATCCGGCACGAGCAGCGCAAGGTCGTCAAATACAATCAGCTGGTAGCCAACATGGTCATACTGCACAACGTCGAACAGATGACGCAGGCATTAAAAACATTTGCCGACGACGGGCAAGGCCTCACCAAGGAGGTTTTGGGCGGGCTATCGCCGTACCGCACGGCCCATATCAACCGCTTTGGCGACTACACCCTGGATTTGAGACGCAAGGTCCAACCCCTGAATTTTAACGCCAAGATCATAAGTTAGCCCGATAATGGTGGTGCTTAATGCCAGATAACGAACACCCCAGGATATTCCCTTTAAATTCAGACACTTAGGGTTGATTTGGCGGATTTTTCCAGGATACCGTCGGACCCTCCCATTGAGCCATGCATTTACTGATTCCAGCTTTGATTCTCGTCGCTCATAGTTACGGCGCTCAACCAGTTTTTGGGCTTTTTTCCGACCCAAAACGAATTCAAGCGCTCGATATATTCGCACTTTTCCTGGAACAGGCTGCTCAAGATCGCTTGCTTTTTTGCGGATGGCTCCCACCGCTTCCGCGAAAGTCATATGGTTTTTCATATGACGCTCGGCATCTTTTACTAGTTGGTTGCGAACAACTTGACGATACTTTTCCCTGGACTCCTGCACTTGGTGATTCTTCGCTGCCCAACATTGTATCGTTGATGTGCCGATATTAAGTTCACGTCCAATTTCTGCATTTGTCTTCTGCGGCTCATTGAGCATTTTTTGCACAACTAGTGATCGCAATTCACTTGTGATTTTAAGTTTCTTGCCCAACGAAATCCCTCCCCCGCAGGTTCATGCACGAACACAGCTACCAATTTTAGTTCAACTTTGTGCGATCAGGTCTCTTACGTTTTACTCGATTCTCGTAAAGCCTTTAATACCTGCTCATGCCCCGTCTACAGAGCTTTTCGGAACGGGGTGACGCCAAAATCTTTGATATGGGTAACCTGAAGTGCTGCTTGCCAGCGAATTCCGACGGCAAGTATTGGCGTTTCTTCAGGAAGATTTGGAATCTCGGTTTTGATCCATTTCAGGCAGGATGGAGAGGTAGGATGAGTTGTGTGGTGCTGCCCGACTTAATCGTTAAGCAATCTATCCGGATGTACGCCTTACAGCCAGGCCGAGCTCGACCTGCTCGTGCCCGAAATTTGGATTCACTAAAATCCGGGCACTCGACAGTATGCAACTTCGCGCAAAAGCCTATGCCAAAGGCGAGCTGATCAAAGTCGATCTTTGGAATATTCCAAGGCAGCTCAACTCCCTATATCATCGCTCCATGAAAAGCATAATAAAACATGATGCCTCTGCTCCAGCTCGCTTGAAGGTCCTTCGTCGGAATGGGTTAGCGAGACGATATCTATTCAGCGCACTATTGATTGCCCTGATACCACTTGTTGTCCTCGCGTTCATGTACGACACCCAGTATGTGAAAGCACTTGAAAAGGTGACAGAAAGTCGGACGAATGCGCGACTTGCCGGCGCAGAGAACCTCTTGAGAACTTTTCTCCAGGAGCGAATATATGAGCTTGAGGCTCTTGCCGACATACCTGAGGTTTTCGATTGGTTGACCACTGCAAACGCCGAAGAGAAACCTAATGCCGAGGTCATGGCACAGCTGCGCCAGGCTCTAGATAGTCCCCATTTGTATGGGGTAGTGGTCAAACCATCCCGATTCGAGGCGCCCGTGTGGTATCTAACTCAAACGCTGCTGCAGCACGTAGAGTTGGACGAACTGCCTTTAACTCCATTTGCCAACGGAGAAATAATCGGCCCGGCCCTACCAACCGATAGCAGGCCCGGTTGGTTTGTTCTCAGACTCAGCCCTACCGGGCTTAATCCCGCCCCTGAAGCCTGGGTTGGCTTAGTTGTGCGCCTTGCGAGCCTTACCGATCAGGTTAAAGATCTTAGCCTCACGGGCTTGCAAAGCCCTCTTATCGTAACGCCCCAAAACGTACCCATTACCGCCGTAGGAAATATACCCGGAAAATCCTCCTATTCCGCCAAGGACATTAACTCGAACGATTTTATCGAGGGCTGGCACATACGTCTTCAATGGCTAGGTGACCCTCTGCTGGGCCCTTTGGAGTCAGCCAGATTCGGGTTAATACTTCTGGCTTCTGGAGCGGCCTTGGCCGTTATTTTATTGTCACGTCACCTTTCAAAAAGGTTGGAAAAACAGGTCACTCCTTTGATTGAAGGAGCAGACAGAGTTGCTGGAGGCGATTTTGATACTCCGCTACACACGGAGGGTACAGCGGAAATAGGCTATCTGGCCTTCGCCCTCGAACGTATGCGCCTTCGTCTTCGGCGGCTGGTAAAGAGCATGGTTGACGTAGAACGCCGTGCCATACTTGGGCAATTCTCCGCGGGCGTTGCACACGAGATTAGAAACCCTCTCGCAACCATAAAGACTACAATTCAGGCCCTATCGCGGAAAGAGTCGGATCCCAAACGCCAAAAGTTAATGGAATCAGTTGACCATGAGATCGACCGAGTAAACGATGTTGTCCAACTGCTCTTGGATTACGCTCGCCCTAGAGAAGCTAAGGCAAGCAAGGTCAATATCATCGACGTTGTTGAAACAGTGAAAATTCTCGCCGATGCAGTGGCACATCGCCATGGGATTGAGTTGGTACAAGTCGAGCACGAAACTGTTTACGCATGGGCCGACTCTTCGCAGGTCCGACAAATCGTTATGAATCTGGTGATGAACGCCATTCAGGCAATGGAGGGTATTGGGGGCCGGGTTACAATTCGAACCAAACAGCAAGGCTTGGCAGTTTATGTTTCTGTCAGCGATAACGGCCCTGGCGTGAGCGCTGACCACCTGAGCCACCTAACC
>Ga0110931_1000497_pt1 | contig 14940 bp, 17 predicted proteins | sample 4_EtaG_FD_79333 | JGI IMG/M metagenome (GOLD analysis project Ga0110931, IMG submission 79333) | Marine viral communities from the Subarctic Pacific Ocean - 4_ETSP_OMZ_AT15127 metaG (version 2) (version 2) | ecosystem: Environmental > Aquatic > Marine > Oceanic | place: Pacific Ocean | collected... | reverse complement strand
TTAATTCCACCAATAAATTTTACATTAGTATATGCCATTAAGTAATCCTCATAAATCTATAATTAATTTCACCAGCACCACCAGAGTTACCTCCAGCTTCTTTTCCACCGCCACCAGCACCCGATCCTCGAGTTCCTGCTGAGCCACCAGCTCCAGAGCCACCACCTGATCCTCCAGATATATTTTCATTATAAGAATTTGCGCCATCAGCACCGCCAATATTACAGTTATCTCCTCCACAATTGGGAGCAGTACTTGCTCCACCACTTGGATTACCCTCTGCTCCAGCACCTCCTTGATTGAAAGCACCATCAGGACCACTATTTAAAGTTGTAATATTTATTCCATCAGTAGTAGTTCCTGTAGATAAAGAAGTTGAAATTGAAGCAGTTCCAGCTGCTCCAGAAGTTTGGGTAGCTAAAGGACCTTGAACATATCCACCAGAATATGATGATCCTCCACCACCTCCTAAAGTAAATAAAGTTCCAGTAATTCCTCCAACAATTGAAGTATTTCCTCCATCACCCGCTGAAGCATTAAAATTAAAACCAGAATTAGACCCTGCGGATCCACCAGTTCCTGTAGCAATCGCTAAAGTTTCTCCACCAGTTATACTAAATACTTTATCAGAAATCCAACCACCAGAGCCACCTCCACGGCCACCTTGTTCTCCACCACCTTTATCATAGCCCAGACCGTTCATTGATCCACCGCCACCACCTACAGCGTATTGTACATGAATAGCATTAGCTCCCGCAGGAACAGCTATATTTCCAGTAGTTGTAGAATAAGATGTTGTAGTAAAAAGAGTAAAGACTTCTCTCCAAGTCCCACTGTCATTTATATAAGCATTATCAATAGTTTTATTAGTAAATGATGTTCCATCATGTACATATAAATTATTTATTTCTCTCCAAGTTCCATTATCATTAACATATGTTGTCATAGTTATTAAGAATATTTATACCAAATATCACCATTACTTCCACCACTAGGACCAGAAGAACTTAATGTTCTTGTTCCAAATGCATTTTTACCCGCATTATTTACTTTAGCAAAAGCTATTTGATCATCATCTAAAGTTAAAGTTTTACCTGTTACATTAACATTTGAAGTTGTAGTATGAGCTGAAATATTTCCAGTAACATTAACATTGGTAGTAACATTAGCATTTGCATTAAAAATAGCATCTTCAGTTACAGTAAGTTTTTTACTCACAGTTGCATTAGCTGACATAGCAACATTTCCTACTAATGTAGATACTCCATCCACTTGTAAAGTTCCTTTAGATAGTATTGAATTTGTTGAAGCAAATAAATCTTTTACTCTATCTCCATCTTGAACATAAGCAATAGTATGTGCTCCTTGAGTTAAAGTTATATTATTAGCAGCGTGCCCTGTTGGAGCTACTTGTAATGTATAAGAGCCAGAAGTATTATTAAATAATATGTATTCTCTTTCTACCGCTGGTAAAAAAACATAAATATTACCCGATAATGCTCCATTCATATCAATAATTGCATTACCAGCTTCGTTTGTTGTTTCTACATCAGGGTCTCTATTAGCTGTAGTTAAAGTAACATTAGCACTACCAGATACAGATTTACTTAAATAACCTCCTATTGATGCGTCTATTACTTTTAAATTATCGTTTGTGTTATTTCCCCAAGTACCAGAATTGGCACCGGCTTCCATAACTTCCATTTTTAGTCTTGCGGTGTATGTTGATGCCATTTTATTTATCCTTAATTTATTTTAGTCCAAGTATTTGTCGTTGCAGCGTTAACATTACTCCATGTATTACCGCTGTTTGCGTTCACATTTGTCCAAGTATTAGTTGCACCTGGTACAACTGGATCCCAGAAAATTAATGAACTAACTCGTATATTAGCAGAATTTCCAGAAATTGACAGTATTTGATCAGTATTTATTGAAACATTACCAGTTAAAGGTTCTATACTTTGACCTTCAGCGATAAGATACATACTAGTAGACATATCAACATCACCTACATTAATAGCAATATTTCTTCCTGTAGGAACAAGGGTTACTCCTCCTTTAACTCTTAATACTCCACCATTAGTAGTAGTTAATTGTTCTCCAGTAACTGGAATAAGAACTCCTATTCCCGCAGTTACATCACCTTCATTAATAGTAATTGGTAAACTAGGACTAACTATTTTTTGATCAGTATTTATTAAGAAAGTTTGAGAAGCAGACATATTCATATTTTGTCCTTGAAGAACAATACCATGATCTGTATTTGCAGTTATATTACCTTCACTAATAGTTAATTCTTGACCATCAGGAATAATAAGTGCTCCGCCATTAACGTAAGCGAGATTATTAGCTGTAATAGTTAATTCTTGACCATCTGCAGTTAATATAGTACCTGCTTTTGGAATAAGATTTCCATCACTAATAGTTAATTCTTGACCACCAACTAAAAATTCTATTGACTGAGACCCTGTCGCTGAAAACGGTGCTTCAGCAAATGCAGTAGAGCCAAATAACATATTTTATCCTGCTGTGTTAGGTTGACCTGTTGAAGTTACAAAAGGATTAGAAGCAAATGCTGCATAAAAATAATCTAAATTATTTCCATTAGTATGAGCGTTAGTTGTATTTGGTTTAAATCCATTAGATGTAAAAAACATACCATTTACACCATGATCATTTTCAACAGCAGTACTATTAGGATATAACGCTTTATTTGCAGGCATTGAATTAACATAAGGGCTTCTTTGATTATCTCTTATACCCCACTGATAAGTATCACTAGCTGTTGAAATTTCTTTAGTTAAAACAAAAGCTGGTTTAAAGCCAGTATAAATTAAAGGACCTCCATAACTTCCTGAACCATTTCCCTTATACGTTCCGATTTGGGAATATCCTTTAACAGAATGAAAAGCATATCCAATCATTGTTCTGCCATTACCATTTGAATCTCCTGATCCCGATAAACCAATTGTCGTTGAAGTAGGAGCAGTGTAAGACCAAGTTGAAAAACCATTTGTTAAGTTTAAATAACCATATTGTTTTGTTCCTCCTGTTGGAAAATAATACATTTCCCAGTTCGTTGCTGTAGATAAACATTTTGGTATAAATAATTGAGGAGTTTGACTTAGACCATGACCTATTGTTGCACCATTAGATCCATTACCTGTGTAACTAATTATAGAAAAACCCGCTGTAGTATTAGCTTGTACTGTAGAAGTAATTGAACCATCTGTATTACTTGCTGTCGTTCCACCATTAGCTTTCCACTGCCAACCTACATAAGTTTGATTGTTAAAATTCATACCTCCTGTATTACCCATAGTCCAGCCATCAGTATTAAAAGCTGTTAAACCAGTTGCATTAGTACCTTCTGGATCAGTAGTATCAGAGTGCAGTTGTTTAGTAACTCCTCTAGTACTATCAAACAAAAAATTATTAGAAGTATTACTTCTACATTTTGTCCATACTAAATCTGGTTGTAAATTAGAATTACCGCCATTAACTACAGATTGTGTTGAAGAATTACCTGTGTAAATAGCTGCTTGAAAGTTTGCTGACCCATCATTTATTGTTGTATATGCCATATTCTATCCGTAAGTTGCTAAGTTCTTTGTACATAACGCATAGTGCCCTGATAGCACTGCGTATTCAAAACTACCATATCCATTCGCATCAGAATTACTAGAGCTAATAGTAAAAGTAGGATTTCCAAAATTCCAATCAACAAATTGACTTCCACCACTAGTATGACTTTGCATATAAAATGCAGCGAATAAAGGCTTTCTTGTAGTAAAGTTTTGAGCACTACCAACAATGCTACCATTTTTATAAAAAGTCACAGTTCCTGTTGCAGTGTCCATATCTAAACATATTCCTATAATATCTCCTCCTGTATATGTAGCCAAACTTGTTTGTACATTTGAATTATTAACTCTAATATTTCCTCCATAATCATAACCAACCGAATTAGTTGCTGTCCCTGATTTTACAAAAGCTTCTGTTCCTATATCAACAGCGCCTACTTCTAAAGTTGCGCTTGATCCTATTTTAGCTTCTACATACCACTTACCTGCTTGAACACCTATGGTAGAACAAAAAGCTGCTCCCGATGTTGATTCAGATTTAGATTGTAAATTCCCATCTCTTATTATTGGAACAGTGCTTGGAAAAATACTGTTAGGATTCATAGTAGCAAAATTATTATCAGGTGTATCTGTGACGCTTGGATTAGTTCCTAAATTATCTGTTGCAAAATGATTACCATTACCCGAACTATCTGCACCAAAACCATTTGCATCAGCAGAAGCCCCTGTTTCATTAAATTTCATTCTCCATCCATTGGTTCCATAACTAACAGAAGGACTTGAGTTAGCTGTCCATATTCCATTTGCGTCAAAAGAGCCAAAAGAACTTGCATCATATGCATATCCATTACATACATGTAAATCTGCTATATAGCCTCCTTCCATTCCGTAAGTAGTAGAATATCCACTGTAATAAGCATTAACATTATGTATATAGTTTCCAGCAGAAGCAGAATTATTACTAGCATTAGTTCCACTTTTAAAAAATTGAGTGGTAGAATCTTGCGCAGGCCAAGTTGATATGTTATTTAACTGTCCTACACTTACTCCATTAATATACATTTTTAGTCTTTCAGTATCAGTACCTTGAGTTGAATCTCTTTTTAATACTACATGATACCACCCTGAAGCATCCATTTGCATTCCCACACTTGTATCACCAGGAAAAAAATACATGCCAGTTTCAGACCAATAAAATCTTGTTTTTCTTGAATTAGTATTGTGGTAAATTTCATAACCTAAAGTACTTGTTGCAGTAGCAGCATCAGTAGAAGTAATAATATATCTTTCACCCCTTCTATTATTAGCCATAGAGTCACTAATTTTAAACCAAGCTGAAATAGTTAATTTAGTTCCAGAGGCATCACTGCCAAATACTTTTTTACAAAATGTTTCTGTTGTTCCCATTATGGATTATCAAACCTTCCTGCACTAGCTATATCATATACCGATGTTAAGGTAAAGTTTCTATCAGAAGTTTGTCCTTGAGCATCAGTGGCTCTTAAAGTAAAACTATAAGTAGTTGCAGAAGTACCACTTCCACCAAAATCACTTGTAGTTATAACACCTGTAGATGAATTTAATGTACAGTTTGCTTGCCCTGCATTAGTTAAAACACTAGTAGTTTCTGAATAAACAACAGTATCTCCAGTAGCGGCTACTGTAGCAACTGTTCCTGAGAAATTTCCTGCGATAGTTCCAAGTGATCCTGCACCAGTAGTCCATGCGGGTGCGTCTGATACTGTAAGTAAAGCACTACTTGATCGTACTGCGTTACCATCATTATTTTCCACTCTAATATAATACGAGCCATCTACTGGTAAAGTGAAATTAGCTGTAATTGATGTTGCGCTTGTAAAAGTAACACTATTCGCTGGAGTGATTGCTCCAGTTGAAGATATAGCATCAACATAGGGAACTGATATAAAATTAGTTCCAGTAATAACTACATCGGCTGCTGTATTTTCAATAACAGTTGGTAAAATACTTGAAATAGTAGGTTTAGTTTCTGCGGGTAAATTAGTTAAATTAGCTCCTGATACAGCTGGTAAAGTAGCAGGGAATCGTGCGTCAGGAACTGTTCCTGATCCAAGCTGTGTTGCGTTAAGTGCAGTTAAACTTGCCCCTGAACCAGATAATGTAGCACCAGCAGTTATAGTAATTGTATCACCAGATTCACCAATCGTAATGGTGGACCCTGTGTATTTTTTTATCGTGTTTACTTTTACTTCTGACATTATCTTGCAACTCCAGGTGTGCCATTTATCCCTGTCATAGGAGTATCGGCAAAAGCAAAATAATCATATACATGACCACTAGCATTTGCGTGAGAATCTGTAATTCTTAATTTAATTCCATTTGCATGTTGATCATATCCTTGTCCATACGTTATGTTGTCGTTTGAACCATCCATATAAAAATTTGTATTGGTTTGGTTAAAATTACTTTGTACAGGAAGAGACCTTACTTTGTCTTGTAATAACCAGTTTTTACCAGAAGTTCTACTGTGATAAAAAAACAAAGCTGGTTTAAAACCAGTGTAAACAAAAGGCCCATCTACATCGCCATTACCTGTAAATGTTCCAAATCTTGAAAATCCTTTTTTCTGTGCCCATGCGTATGCTAAAAACTTTTTATTGGTTCCTGTTAAAATATTATTATAATCAGCAGAAAAAAATGTAGAAGTTAAAGCACTACCTGATCTATCAAAAGTAGTTCTTGATCCTGCAGTTGAAGGAGCATCGGATATATTCCATCTTAAATATTCATTATTAGCAGAAGCAGGTGTAGATAAATACCAATCACTTGATACATCAATTCCTTTAATTACCATTATTGCTGGAGTATCTCCAAGTCCATGACCTAGAGTGTATGATCCATTACTTAATGTACCTATTGAAAAACTCATAATACTTACTCCAGCTGTAGAAGAAACATTGGTGGTTGTTTGTATAGTACCATCTAAATTAGTAGACCCAAACTCAACGTTTGTGTTTATTTGTCCACCCATACCGGAATGAGATGAACATTTATAATATAAAGTTGGTGCTGAAGCAGCTACTGTAATTCTTGTATAAGCTCCCGCTTGTCCTGGAGTTCCATTTGTAGTAACACCAGTTGTATAATCAGCACCATCGGCTGATGTAGAAAATCTAAATGGATGTGTAGCATTACTAGCATCTGATTGATCAAAAGTATATGTACCACCTTCTTGTAAATCAAGTGTTACTGCACTTTGTGCAAACGTTGCAGTATCAGTAGAATTTCTAAATCTATATTTATTACCACTATCAGATACAACTACTACCTTATATGTTTTTGATTCTGTAGCACTTCCTGCTGCCCAAGAGTATCCCATATAATCTGCACTGCTTCCATTTATATCATTGGAAGATCCTACGTTAAAACCAGTATTTGTAAACGCAGATAACTTATCTGTTGATGTAGCAGTAGTTTGAGTGCCATTTAAAACAAATCTTTCTTCAGGACCTCTCAAAGGAACGTTATCAAAAGTTTGCCAGTTTTTATTTCCTCCACTACCACTAGCTTTTTTAATCCAAACGCAACTTGAGTGATGTCCCATAGCAATACTTCTATTGCTATCATTACCTGTCCACTCTACACAGTTAAAGAAATCTGATGGTTTAAAAGTTATGTGTGCCATATGTTATCCGTAATTTCCTATGTTTTTAGTGCAAATTGCATAAAACCCTGTTGGTGGTGTATATTCAAATTTTCCATATCCAGCAGCATCTGTTTGCGCTGAAGATATTCCAAATACTGGTTGTCCAAAATTAAACTCACCTCCCGAATTAGGGCTGTTTGTACTTAAATCTCCTATGCAAGGAAAAGCTATTGCATCAGTTTGCATTGCAGCTGGAAAAGTATACCAAGATGTGGGGCTAGCTTCATCAGCATTTCCTGAACCATCTATCCATTGTCCATTTTTACTAAATGTAATTCTATTATTATCTATATCTAAAGCAACGGCTATAATATCACTTGTAGTCCAAGATGGACCTTGGCTTGCGTAATTAGTTCCATTATATTTTACTGTGCCATTATTACGAAATACTACAGACGTGCTCTCTCCTAAATAATCAGATGTTCCAACAGAGTCTGGCCTTGAAACAGCACCAACTAAATTATTGTCAGTACCTGATCCAATGTTTGTAGCTTGATATTCGTAATACCATTTTCCTTTTTCTACTCCCATATTTGCTGGACAAAAAGTAGCTTGACTGTTTCCACCTTGTGTTCTTAAATTATTTCTATCAAATGTTCCTGCCCAATATCTATTAGCTTTATCATTAAATTGAGGAAAATTATTAGAAGGAGTATCATCTCGTTGTGGATTAGCTGCTTCACTATTACTTGTAAAATTGTTACCATTGCCACTAGAATCTAATCCCATGTTAGCAGCATTTTCAAATTTTAAATGAAAACCATTAGTACCATAACTTACTGTAGGATCTGTAATAGCTTTCCATTGACCTGATACACTGTCTGTATTTGCAAAAACAGTAGGTGCATAAATATATCCAGCACACATATAGTAATCTGCAAAATAACTATCACCATCGCCAGTACTAGGAATTTGTTGAGGAATAGTATAATTAACTAAACCCATGTATTCTGAACTTGGATAAATATCAGTTCCCAAATCTGTAACTTTTGTTCCATTAACATACATTTTTATTCTATCAGCAGATGACGACTCGTATGTATTAAATTGTAAAACAACATGATACCATGCAGAGGAATCTCTAAAAACAGTGTCTGATTCAAGATAGCCAATGTCTCCTCCATCATATAATCTAAATCTTAGTTTTGCATTACTGCCAAATCTTAAATAAGTACTATTACCACTGTCATATGCATATATAAGATGATGTTCTGCTCCAATTTCTTGCATTTTTATCCAACAACTAATTGTGTATTTTCTTCTCTCTGCTGCTGGAGCAGAGCTTGGTGTTCTTGTTAAATTACCGCCCATTAACTAAACCTCATTGCATTCTGTATACCGACCGATATTGTAATTGAAAATGCTCTAGCTGAAGTTTGCGCTTGAGCATCGGTAGCAGTAACTGTAAAATTATATGTTGTAGCACTTGTTGCTCCTGACTCTGTCCCTGTAATAGTTGCATTAGTTGCTGCCGTGTTCAATGTTAAACCTCCCGGTAACGCTCCAGAAGTTATACTAAAAGAAGTGGCATCTGTACACGTAATTGTAATAGTTCCAACACTTGCTCCTGCTGCAAAAGTTCCAAGACTACCAGCACCTGTTACCCATGCGGGTTCATCTGAAACTGTTAATAAAGCTGTTCCACTACGAACTGCATTACCGTCTGGATTTTCTACTCGTAAATAATATAATCCATCTACTGGTAATGTAAAAGTAGCTACGACAACTGTACCACTAGTAAAAGAAACAGAATCAGCAGTAACAATAGCTCCAGAAGAATTAATTGCATCAACATAAGGAGTACTTACAAAATTAGTCCCTGTAATAGTTATTGCAGTTTGTGCATTTGTAGCAACTGAAGGATTAATACTACTAATTGTTGGTTTAGTTTCTCCTGGTAAATTAGTTAAATTAGCTCCTGAAATTGCGGGAAGAGCTCCAACTAAATTAGGAGCAGAAAGTGCTGTAAGATTAGCTCCCGATGCTGCGGGCAATGTAGCTGGAAAACGAGCATCTGGAATTGTTCCAGATGTAAGTTGTGTTGCATTAAGTGAAGTTAAACTTGCTCCTGATCCTGACCAATTAACTCCAGCTGAAATTGTAATAGTATCACCTGAACTTCCAAAAGTAATTGTAGTTCCCGATTGAGGTTGAATAGAATTTACTTTAAGAATAGATGTCATGATACTAAAATTTGGCCTTGTTCGTTTGAGCTACTTGAGTTACTTCCCGATAAGTTCATTCCTCTTGAATTAGAATGAGTGTCTCTTGGAACAATAAAGTCAGTGTCCCAATATCCTGTAGCCACCCCAGCAGAAAGAGCATTATACCCTGTTATACTACCACTTACTAAATTACTTGTTGAAAAAGTTCCTTCGAAACCACTTGAATTTGATTTGGAACCTGAACTAAATTGTTCTGATCCTGATCTATCTCTAATTGCAACTACAACTTTATCCCATTTAGAATTACTATCCATTGTTAATTTTAAAACTTTACTTCCGTTATAACCTGCAATTGTTCTGTTTCCTGTTATTCCTAATTGATAAATAAAATCTGTATAAATAATAGAAGCTCTCGCTGTGGTTGCAGCAATATTAGTAGCACTGTTTTGTAAATCCGCTATGTTTAAAGAAGTTGTAGAACCAAAACTTTCATAAGCAAAAGAAGTTGAAGCTAATACTCTTCCAATTTGAGCATATCCTAAATTATCACTGGTATTTAAATGACAGTATAGTTGAACTCCTGTAGATACACTTCCTGGTTTTATGTAATACACTCCATTTGTGGTAATACCTAAATTTATTAGTGCCGTTGGATGAGGGGCTGATCTAGCTTCAGTTGAACCATCAAGAGCAGGAGTAACAGTAATACTAAAAGTTCTACTTATAGTTTGACCATTCGCTGTTGCACTAGCATCAAAAGATGTAGTTGTTGAATTTGCAACATTGTTTGGCTCTCCTGTTATTGTTCCATTACTATTTAAAGTAAGACCAATTCCTGATAAGTTACTTGTTGTTTCTGCATATGTTATAGGATCTCCATCTGCATCTGTAGCAACAATAGTAGCGTGAGTAGTGTTTCCAACATCGTCAATTGTTCCAACCGAGCCTGCAGCAGTACTCCACACTGGTTGAGCATCTCTACTTATTTGATTTGATAATTCAGCAGTTTGTCCCGCTGTTGATGTAATTTTAACATCGTAAGGATCTAAAGCATTAGAAAAACTTGATCCTGAAGCAACAGCTGTAATACTACTATTACTATTTACAGTAGTACTTGTAGCATTAAAAGTAGAAGCGTTTGTAGCAATAAAACTAACAACATCTCCTGATCTAAAATTATTACCTACAATTGTAAAAGTAACAGTAGCATCAGATGTAACTGTTGTAGGCGAAATAGATGTTAAAGTAGGAGCTGGTGTTAATTCATCAAAAGAACTTCCATTATATGTTTCAAGAGTTTTAGTTGTTGTATTATATCTAACTTGACCTTGAACATTTCCTCTTTGAGCTGTTGTTCCAACAGCAACTTTAGTACCTGTAGTACCTTGATCTACTATATTATCTAATTGTTTTATATCTTTATAATCAACCATTTATTTCTCCATTAATAGCCAACCATGAGTGGCTCCTGAATATATTAAACCTAAAGCAGCTCTAGCAGTGCTTACAATTAAATCTGAATTTTGACTTTGTATAGCATGTCCATTTCTACCAACAGTTATATTATTAGTTGCAGCATTTCCACCTGAATCAATAAATCTAATTTCATCTCCAGCAGTAGCTGAACTTGGTAAAGTAGCTGTTACAGTTTGACCAGATGTGTCAATAAAATATCCTTTTGAAACAGCAGTCTGAAAATTACTTGTTTTAGATTCCCAACTTAAACCCCCAACGCCTGCAGGTAATTGCACAGTAGCAGCCGAAGCGTCTAAAGTAGCTCCTGAAGGAATGGTAATAGTATCTGATGCTTCTCCTATTTGAAGAGCAGTACCTGATCCTTGTGGTATAATTTTATTAACTTCAAGTTGACTCATAAAATATATAAATTTCCAGTTACAGATAAACTTCCTGTTATAGAAACTGGTCCAGCTAATACTCCAGAATCCATAGTTTGTGTATCACTTATAGTAGCATTATGTGTAGTTACATATGTAGTCGCAGTCATCCCGGCGGAGGGTGCACGAGAGCCTGGATATGTACAAAATACTTCTTTTTCCCCTGCTTGAAAATTTTGAGCAGCATCACTATTAGTTGAAGAAATAACTGTAGTTCTAGTTAATGTAGTACTACTTCCATTTAAAGTACCTACGCCTACTTCCCATTCATTTAATGATTTATGGACAATGGCATAATAAGTTTGATTATTATTACCAATTCCAGTTCCAAAAGATTCAAAACTAGTTACAGCACCAGCTAGAGTTACCGCACCTGTGCCAGTTGTAGTTGTAGTTTCTTTTACCCTATCATTTAGGACAAACGCCATTATTTATCCTTTTATTGTATTCTTATTAATCCATCAGTAGCAGTATTTGGTGGTATCTGTACCTCAAAAGTTCCATTAGATGATGATTTTACTGAACCAAAATCTAATACACATATTGCTGCATTAGCTAGTGAGTTATTATAAATAACTGCTGCTTGTGCAGAAATAGTTGCGTTAGTAAAACTTACATTATCACAATCAAATATTGCAGTATTTCCACTTACAGAAATTCCTACATTAGTTAATGTAGCTCCACCCGCAGCGTAAGTTCCTGAATTAGGTACTTCATTAGTAACACTGTAAGTAGCTGTAGTTTGAGATAGTGTTGCACTCGATGTATATAACGCCATTTTAAGAGTAGCTGCTTCTAAATTAGATGCAGTATTCATTAAATCAGCTTTAAATACTGTGCATATTGCTTGGTCTATTGCCATAGTATTTAGCCCTCCTTTATTGGCCGCCTGTTAATGTATCCGTGCCAGCTGGACTAGCAGGGAATTTATAATCAGTTCTTCTTCGTCTCCTAGCCTCATTATTGAGAGTAGCGACTGACTCCGTAACTTTAGATTTATATATACTATAATCCTCTAAACTTTTAGTAAAAATTGCTGCTTCAGCTAAACATGCATATAATAATAAATCCGAACATGAATCAGTAAAGTAATTAGTAGTATTTGAATTACTTAAATTTGCAGGATTTTGTACATATTCCATATAAACAGTATAATTAGAATTCGGTGTTGGAGCAATCAAAACATTGCCATCATTATAATTAGCAAAATATTTAGGAAGTCCAGTTTTAGTTGGGTCTGGCCAATACTCTCTTATAAATTCATCGTTTTGAATCTGCATCATAACTCTTTCACCATTATGATCATATTGTAAACTTTTAACAACAAGTGTATTTGCTGGAGTTGTCATAAATTGTGTATTAGTTATAAAAGTACTAAATGCTCTAAAATTTAATTGTTCAGGGTCAATTACTCTGATCAATTCTTGTTGAGCATTAGTTATAAAAGTATCTAATTGAGCTGTAAAATCTGTTCCTGTATTTTGAGCCCAAGTTTGTATATCACTTTTTAATTGAGTATAATTAGTTGCCATTGTCCTCTATCTTATCTTGTTCTGCAAATTTATGCGAGACATTTCCTTTAAAAGAATATGTTCCATAATGTGTTAATGAACTCGCTACATCTGCGTATATTTTTCCCCCTATTTTTTGCCATAAACGACAAAAAGCATAATCTTCACTTAAATATCTATTACTTACTGGATCAATCATAGTATCAAAAAAAGCATAACAATTATCACTATCGTATAATTTACCATTTAACATCTGATCGGATGTATACTTTAAATTAGGATATGCTTCTATCATTTTTAATATCGCTTCTCTTTTTATCATCATAAAACCAGTAGCTGCGTCTAATACTTCTACAAATCCTCCTTGATACATCGGTATATGATGTGGATCTTTAAAATTTAGATTATAACCTAATAGTTTTTGTTCTAAGTTACTTAAATCATTTGGGGATTTTTTTACATACTTTTCTGCATTATGCCACTCTAAACCTTTTCGTGGATATATAGCTGCTACTACTTCTTCATCTACAGATAACATTCTAGTAACAGTTTCAGCTTGCCATGCAATATCAGCATCGATAAATAAAAGATGAGTAAGATTTTCTTGATTTAAAAATTGAGAAACTATGGTATTTCTAGCTCTAGTTATTAAGCTTTCATTTCCCATTGAGTTTAAATGAAGTTTATATCCCTTTTTTTCAGCTTCTTTTTGAGTTCGTAGAAAAGAATGCATATAAGCTTCATGTAATAGACCGCCATAACATGGCGTTCCTATCATTACTACTGCTTTATTATATTCATAAACTTCGTCAGCTAATTGCGACTGTGACTTGTCCGATGTTTGCATTTATTGATTCTCCTGTAGACATTGGAAATGAAATCCCTGTAGCACCAAATGTACCCGGGAAAACATTTGTTATTTGATTAGGTACTCCTGTGGGATCAGGAATATTCCCTGTAAACATATTTACTGGTGGTCGAGGATTTTTTAAAGCTGTCGCATCAGTATATACAATTGGATCAAGTTGAGGTTGTTTTTCTTCCCACTCTGACGTATGAACTAACGCCCCTGTCCATTCCCTAACCATTTGATTATAGGGAAACTGTAAACCACTTCTGTCAGATATAGCAAGTGCCCATCTGCCATTAGCATATTTTTGTGTTGGAGCTTTACCTCCTTTTTTAGTAGAAATTGACGCCATAATTCGGAACTATATTTACTGATGAATTTAAATCAGCATCTCTAGCTCTAATAAAACATTCATCATACATTTGTTTTAAAAATATTGATCTATTGGGATCAACTCCGGGACGTTTTAAACTCATATAATAAGCTAATCCTGCCGTCATAGCTTCATAAAATCTTGACGGTACTTCAAATGTTTGTTCAGTTCCATTTACTGTAGAAGCTGTAACATCATCTATTTTTTTTAATCTCCAATAAGTAATAACATCAGTATTATTTTCAGGTGCTGGATAAACATATAAAACTGGATCAATATCTTTTTGTAAATAATATTGACTAGGTCTACCTTGTTCTGCTTTATTAGGATAAACGTTATAATCTGTAAGAGAAATTTCATTCATTCCATAATCTGTGGAATCTCGTGTGATATAGACGTCAACTAGTCCGATAGTACTCGACCCTAGTGAGTATGTAACATCACCTTGAACCATAGTTACAGTTTGTTTATCTAATGTCCATTGATTAAGACCTCTGTTAGCCCAATCTGTAAACATTAAATTTAAACTTCTTCTAGCCGACTTTACATCATACCCTAAATATGGTGCTCCACCAAGTCTATCTAAAGCTTCAACAATACAGTCATTAACTGTTAAGCTAAATGCAGTTGTTCCTGAAATAGCCATTTAGCCCCAAATAATTGATGCTGCATTACAGTTAGTTAAATCTGCGTAAATGCCATTTTCAAATAATATACCATCGTCAGAAATATATTCTTGATACATATCTCCCGCTGCTGCTCCCCAATATAAATGATATTTTAAAACACCAGTTGCATCAGTACCATCATATAATTTTATTTGAGCAGTTGCTGCAGAATCACATCTTCCAGTTACACCTTTTAAACGTGATCTACC
>Ga0110931_1000494_pt1 | contig 14991 bp, 11 predicted proteins | sample 4_EtaG_FD_79333 | JGI IMG/M metagenome (GOLD analysis project Ga0110931, IMG submission 79333) | Marine viral communities from the Subarctic Pacific Ocean - 4_ETSP_OMZ_AT15127 metaG (version 2) (version 2) | ecosystem: Environmental > Aquatic > Marine > Oceanic | place: Pacific Ocean | collected... | reverse complement strand
TAATACTCTAGTATATGTAGCAGGGGTATATCAGCCAAAATCTGCTTATTCAGTATCAGGAACTACTTTAACCTTTAGCTCTGCTCCTGCAAATTCGGCAGCTATTGAAGTTGCTACCTTTAATCAAACAGAAATAAATGTTCCTGTTGATGGTACAATTACTACTGCTAAGATTGCGGATGATGCAGTTACTAGTGATAAATTAGCCAGCGGCCTTACCTTAGGAGGTACTACTACTTTTGGCAGCGAACTTCTTATTCCAGAAAGATTAACTCATGCTGGAGATACTGATACTCATTTTAAATTTGCAGGTGCAAATGACATACGAATTGTTGCGGGCGGTGTAGATCATATAGCCTTTGATGGCACAATAGTTATCAATCAATCCGCAGCAGATATGGATGTGCGAGTTGAGTCTACTGGTAATCAAAACATGTTATATGTTGATTCTGGTAACGATGTTATAGGTGTGGGTTTAAATAATCCTCACGACTATTACTCAAAAAATCTAGTGGTGATGGCAGATGGCGATAATACAGGAGGTATCACTATTGCTGCTCCGGCAACAGATGACACTGTTTATTTAGCTTTTGCAGATGGTACTTCTGGGGCGGCGATGTATGCTGGGTATGTTGGATATGCTCACAATACTGATGATTTGATTTTGGGAGCTGGGGGAGGCACGCGACTAACACTTGATTCTTCTAGCGCTGGTTTTTCGGGAACTATTACTGCAGCCGGTGGTGCAGCAAATAATAATGATGATGCAAATATACTCACGCTTAGTGCTTCTCAACACGCTCGTTTATTAGTCGATACCTCTTCAACCTCTGGTCATAGAGCCAATTTAGTTTTAGAGTCAAATAGTAATGAAACCGTATTATGGAATACGGGTAGCGCTGCGGGGTTAGATGTATCTACCGGCAATTTCACGATAGATGCGGCTGGAGACATCATCCTAGATGCTGACGACGGCGATATTATTCTAAAAGATGGCGGCACGACCTTTGGTCAGTTTAGTATTTCATCTGGTGATCTTTTTATACAACAGCCAACAGCCGACAAAGATATAGTCTTTAGAGGTGTAGATGGTTCTAGTTATATAACTGCTCTTACTCTTGATATGAGTGATGGTGGAAAAGCCAAATTCGGCGGAGCGGTTCAGGTGAACGGAGTGACGGGTATATACAATGGCCTTAGCGGTGACGTTGGGGGAATTTCGATAATTCCGTCTAACACGAATACCACCATAACTAATAACAGTCCTGGTGCCTACGGTGATTACGGCATGTTATTCCGGACTATGAAAACGACAGGAGGTGCGGCTTACGTCGACGCACTAACGTTGAACTATGACGGTGAAATTCGTGTAGCGGGTCAAACGGCTGTCAAAGGTAGTAATTCTAAATACGGCATGGTTTTCCCTAACGATTCTGGTATCGCGATAGGGAGCGCGTATACCTTCGCTAACATTTATGGGAGTGGTGGTAATGTTTACATTCGTGCGAACTCATATCCCGCGAATTTAGGGGCTTCAGCTAAAATTTACCTTCAGACAGCTAATAGTTCTGGTGGTCAGGCCAATGACGTAGTAGTTGATGCCGGTAATGTTGCAATCAGTATGGGGACCGCCACTACAGCTATGGGTCAACATAAATTAATAGTAAATACAGATAGTTCAAATGGTGCTGTTGGCAACACAGCTTTTGTTCATATTGGAGCTATGAATAATGTTTCAAATAGTAATAGTGATGGTTATATTCAAGGTATATCACTTGGCTATCACGAAAATAATAATAGTTATAAACACACAGCCATAGCAACAAGGTCGCATGGAGATGGTGCAGCTAGAAGAGATATGGTGTTTCTTGTTAACTCCGTTTCTGAATCAGCTTCAGCAGCATTAGCAGATGCCAAACTTACTATATCTAGCGGTTCTGGCGAAGTGTCTGGCGACCTTAATGATACATCCGACTTAGCCTTTAAGGAGAATGTGGCAGATCTAGGAAACACTCTAGATATCGTGAAACAGTTTAAACCACGAACGTTTACATGGAAGGATGAAAGAGCAGCTAGAGGAGATTCTGTAGGATTCATAGCGCAAGAAATGAAGACCGTCATATCAGATAGTACGGTTGTTACAGGTACTGCATATGAAAAACTAGGAGATACTGGACATAGTATCAATACAGTAGGTCTAGTAGCTTACTTAACTAAGGCAATACAAGAATTGTCTGACAAGCTAGATAGTGCAGAAGCTAGAATTAAAACGCTAGAGGATAGCTAAATGGCAATCAGCAAAAGTAGAAGCACTGGAGAGTAAATAATGGCTAATACAAAAGTAAAAGCAGAACAACTAGAAGCCGCACAGACTAATATTACTAGTTTGGGCACTCTTACGTCTCTTACTGTAGATAATCTTGGCATAAATGGCAATACTATCACAGCAAATTCAGGAGCTTTAAACCTTACGCCCGCAAGTGGCTCTGCCATAGTTTTGGACGGCACAATCAACGTAGATGCGGGAGTAGTTACAGGTGCTACAAGCATTACTTCAACAGCATTTGTTGGAGGACTTACAGGGAATGTAACAGGTAATGTATCGGGTACAGCAGCTACAGTTACGGGGGCTGCACAGACTAATATAACTTCTGTTGGAACATTAACAGCTCTTACTGTAGACGATATTACAATAGATGGGTCTACTATCTCTGATGGAGGCGATTTTACCCTAGATGTGGGGGGTAATATTTCCCTAGATGCCGCTGATGGAGGCCATGTTCGCTTCAAAGAGGGCGGTACTCAGTACGCATCGATCTATGAAAGCGGTAGCGATGCCATATTGGATTCCACTGGTGATATTACACTGGATGCTACAAACAGAATTGTTTTAAGTGCCGATGATAATGGAGAAATAAGATTACAAGACGGAGCTTCATTATATGGACAATTTAAAGATGATAGTGACAGATTAAGAATTGAATCTTTGATATCAGGTGCAGACATTATGTTTGTCGGGCACAGTTCTGGCGGTTCTGAGGTAACTGCCGCTTACTTTGATATGTCTGACGCCGGTAAGTTCTTTGTTAATGCGCCAATAAGGGCAACAGGTCTTGCTAACTACAATACGTTAGAAGCCTTTGCAAATGGAACAACAGGCCAAAGTTTTGGGCTGTTGGTTGATGCTGGAACGAATACTGCTGACTATGCCGCAGAATTTAGAAAATACGATAATACAACCATTATGCGCCTTAGAGGGGATGGAAATGTTGGTATTGGTACTAGTAGCCCTAATTCCCCTCTTCATGTACATGCAGATACTGGTTCCGAGAATTCAATAACTAGATTCAGAAATACGAATACGACAGCGCGAAATACCCGAATCCAGTTAGAGGATTATTCGGGCGCTCTTGCAGACGGTATACTCTCTTTTGTTTTTCCAACTTCCGGTTCTAAGACGGGTTCTTATTTAGGGCTTACATATAATTCTAATGGATTGTTTATTGCAGACGGTGGAAATGTTGGTATAGGAGACAATACCCCAGATTACAAGCTTGATGTAGAAGGTACAGGAAACTTTAATGATACGCTGAATTTTGGTAATGCTGGTAAGGGATTAATCTCCTGGGGAAGTATGGCAGGAGGAACTGGATTTGGTATGCAGGCCGCATCGGGTGTAGGCTTAAGTCTTGGTGCGGGCGGTTCGTGGGATAAGATTGTTATTGCCGCTAATGGAAAAGTTGGTATAGGAGAAACAAGTCCTAGCGGTGATTTGCATATTAAGCATGGATCAACAAATGCATTTACTGCTAGCAATGATTCTTGGCACACTCTAGTCATCCAAAATGATGGAGATGCAGCAACAAATACTACAGGTATTGCTTTTGAAGTATCTGAGGGTGCTTATCATGAAAATGCAGGAACTGGTATTGCTGCTGTTAAAAATGGAACAGCTAGTGACTATGGTGCTGATTTAGCATTCATCACTCGACCACAAAGTGCCGCAGCTATGGAAAGGTATCGAATAAAGTCCACAGGTAGGCATATGTTCCGTGGTATGGATACTAATTCTACTTATAGTTCATTGGCATTGGGGCATACTTCGGAAGGAAGTAGTGGTGGATACATGAGTTCTTGGACGGGAGCATTCTCCCACAGATTGCATATTCGAATGAATGGAAATGCTAGTCCTAGTCAGCATGGTACTACTACTCTTTCGGGGAGCGGTAAACATAACTTCCGTATTATGAATAATATAGGGTACAACGGTGTATACTGGAACTCAAGTACCGAAACCGGAGTGGGTACAAAGTATGAAATGGATGCAGGCTCTTTCTACTGGGCAAATACGAATTCTGTAGGTACAGGTGCTCAGTATGCTATTACTTATAGAATGCAGCTAAATACAAGTGGAAACCTTTATATCACAGGTACACTAGCTGAAAATCAAACTATATCGGATGCACGACTCAAGCAAGATGTAGAAGATTTTCCTTCTGCTCTTGAAAAGATGAAAGCGCTTAGAACAGTTAAGTTTAATTGGATTGACGAAGAACGTAGAGAGGCCCATAAAGAGATTGGACTAATTGCACAAGAAGTAAAAGAAATTTATCCAGAATTAATTGGTACTACGGATGCCATCGGAGCAACTGAAGATCCCGAAACACTAGAGAAAGTTCCTGGAGAAGAACGCTACATGATGCACTATCAGAAACTTACTGTGGTTCTTCTCAAAGCGATGCAAGAGCAGCAGGAACTGATTGAAAGTTTACAAACAAAAGTTGCAGCATTGGAGAGTAAATAATGGCATTAACAACTACACCATCTGAATTAACAGCAACTGCACTCACTATAACGACTGCGGCACAGCCTAATATTACGTCTGTAGGAACTTTGACGGGCTTGACTGTGAGTGGAAATATTGCTGGTACACTTACAACTGCGGCACAGCCTAATATTACCTCTGTTGGTACTATTTCGTCTCTTACTGTATCAGGTAATACACAAGCAGCTTCCTTTACTGCTGGTACTGCAAATGCCAATAGTGAATTACTCTATTTATTAGGCTCAGGACATACAGGTCATGGTGCATCTAATACAGTAAGTTTGGTTTCTATTGCAGAAAGCACGTCTGGAAATACGATGGGCCTTTGGCTCGGTTCTATGACTAATGAGAATACTGCTGTTATAGGAACAAGGACAGCAACAGGCAATATTGCATTTCAAACCCACAGTGGAGGCTGGGGTGAAAGAATGCGTATTACTTATGACGGTAATGTTGGTATAGGAACTTCTTCTGTTTCCCTCGGCAGCACTGATCTTGTTTTACAGGTGGGCAGTAGCTCACACAGTACTCCAACAATCCAGATTCGTTCATCAACTACTGGAACGGGGCAACTGTGGTTTGGCGACAACAGTGGAACTGATGTTGGTCGTTATGACGGGTATATCGAGTATGGCCAAACAAATAGGTACATGGCATTTGGTACTGCCAACACAACCGCACTACTTATTGACTCTTCTCAGAGGGGCCTATTCGGACACACCTCAAGTCAATCGTTTGTCTGGACCAGCGTACAACCGAAACTTCAGGTTGAAGGAACCGACGCCTCTAGCGCCTCAATGTCGATTACTAGAAATTCCGCCAATGGTAGTCCTCCCTATCTGATTCTTGCCAAAAGTCGTGGCGCTGCGGTGAATTCCAACACCACTGTGGTGGATGACGATGTCACCGGCGAAATTATGTTTGTAGCGGCTGATGGAACGAATAAAGAAACGAGAACTGCGACAATTTACAGCGCCGTAGATGGCACCCCCGGCTCAGACGACATGCCGGGTAGATTGGTATTTGGCACGACACAGGATGGAAATTACCATCCCACTACTGCCATAACCATTGATTCCAGCCAGCAAACCATCTTTTCAGGTAATGTAACCGCAACTACTAGTGGTGCAGGAGTATTATTAGCTAATTCTTTGAATGCTCATGTAGGAACTGACAGAGGATCTCAGGTATCATTATTTGCTAACTCTAGTGGGAACACCTTTCATGCGGGGCATACTATAACCTGGAATACTGGAGCCAATGATGGTAGAACGGGAAAGATGTTCCTTAATAGTACTGGAAAGCTTGGACTTGGAGTAGATGCAGATGCAGACTACCAATTTAAAGTATACTCAGGAGATTATTACACTCAAAAACTTCGTGCACCAAATTATCCTGTTCTTGCATTTGAAGCAATAAATATAAACTCTGGAAATAACGGGCGTATTAGTGTGGGTGCAGATAATAAATTTGTACTTCAAACTGCTAATGCAGCGGGAAATACCGCTATAGTTATGCATGATGGTAAGCTAGGTGCCAGCGGTGGTAGTGACTTTACACCGGATGTTGCACTAGATGTTCAAGGTCCTTTAAAGATAAGGGCTAATTCAGCAGGGGGTGTCTCTCAAACCTATACAAATATGACTGCGGCAAATAGCGGAAAAATAATAATTAATTTTGCTGCAATCGGCACTATGGCAACGGATGATACAATTGTATTTACATATGCAGCTACTGCTTGGAAATCATGGTTCTTTAAAATAAGGTGGAGCTCTACTGGGGGATATATGGGGGAACTCTGGGCTGGAGGGTATAACAATAACTCAAATGGATATACTATAGCAAATCCAAAAAATAGTGGTGATAATGACGATGGAACATCTCAAACCTCTACTGATGGTGCAACTTTATCAGTTTCAAGAAGTGGACAAGCAAATACAATGACTCTTACCCTCACAGCAGGTCACGTGCACCCCTTATTCGAGATTGAATACGCCTGTGGGGGCGGAGAAGGATATCCTTTGGCTAGTCGATGTTCTTTAAGTGTTAACTCATAGGAGATATAAATGGCAAATACAAAAATTACTACTAATGTTATTGCGGATGATGCTGTAGGCTCTGACCAACTAGCTAGTGGCCTCACGTTAGGAGGAAATACGACCTTTACCGGACACGTAGACCTTGCTGATAGTAAATATGTACGGCTCGGCGCAGATGCAGATTTTATTATCTATCACGATGGTACTAGCAATTACGTTCAGGCCGCAAAACAAGACTCGGATATTATTCTTCGAGGCAATGACGGTGGAACGGGCACTAATATGCTCACGATGGATACATCAGCAGCTGGACACGCTACATTTAATGCAGGAGTTACAGTTGGTGGAAATATAGCCAATACCTCGGGTGACATGCTTATAGATGTTGTCGGGGATTTAACTCTGGATGCTGATGGTGGAGACATATATTTCTCAGATGCGGGAAGTATTTTTGCACACATAAGTAATGTAAGTAGCGATTTAATACTCAAATCATTTATTAGTGATAAAGATATTTTAATTCAAGGTAACGATGGGGGTACTCAAATAACCGCTTTGACGCTTGATATGAGTGAAGGTGGAAACGCCACGTTTGCGGGTGATGTAATTGTTAATAAATATCTGCGATTACGGACTACAGATGATCAAGCTCAACAGTGGTATTTGTACACTCACACAGATGATACTTTTAGAATTAATTACAACGGGGCTGGTAACGATGCTATTGTCATCAATACTTCAGAAAATATTACAATTAATGGGGAGGTCACGTTTAATGATGATATAGGTCTTGGCATGAATGGTGCTTCTTTTGGTTCTGGAGTTCCTACTATTAATTTTAAAGGTACTAGTAATGCTAATACTCGTGCAGGAGCTATTATTTTTAAAGAAAATAACAATGATGATGTTGCTGTACTATACGTTACAGATGGTAGTGATACGTATGGAACTGTTTTAGCTGCATATCAAGGAGATATAAAGTTTAGTACCGGAACTTTGGCGGGTTATAAAATGACCGTTAAATCCGACGGAAAAGTTGGTATAGGAACAACGAATCCTACACAAAAACTTACCTTACAAGAAACTCATGCAAATGGAGCTGTAAAAGACACATTAAGAATAACAACTACAGGTACTTATTCTTCAAGTAATTCAGAAGAAGCTGGAGCAGCTATTAGTTTTGGGCAGTTTCATAATACTTATCCAACGTGGCAAACAGGTCTCATTACTGGTATTAGAGATGGAAATAACTGGAATGGCTCTCTAGCTTTTTATACGAATACTGGTTCAAGCGAAACAAGCATAACTGAAAAGATGCGTATTGATTCCAATGGTAAAGTTGGTATAGGAACTACTGGTCCCACTCATATGTTTCACGTCGTAGATGGCAACAACTATGCGGTATTAGGTGATACACAAAGCAACTCAACAATGTCATTGCGAATGGCAGACTCAGCTCTAAGACCTGTAGAAGTACAAGCATATGGAAGCGAATTAAGATTTAATACTGCTTCTAGTGATAATGCAACCCCTTCCGTGAAAATGACTATTACATCCGACGGAACCTTATTAGTAGGAACGACTAACACGAGCGGCGAGTCAAGTAATGCAAAAAGAGTAAAAGCAGGTATATTTCAGACTGTTAGCGGTGCCACGGCGTGCGCACATAGTACTGCAACAACTCTGCTTTCACTACCAGGCGGGTTAGGAACTTATATAGTTTCAATAGGCTTCAGTGGGGTCGGAAATACTGCCGCATATAGTTCTTGTGGAATCGTACACGGAGATGGTACAAGTTATAAGCTAACGGTTCTGACTACTAGCACTGCAATGACTTTAAGCATAAGCGGATCAGATATAAAGGGGACACAGGGTTCAGGCGCTACACTTAACATATCTTGGTCTATGATACGAATTCAATAGCATAAAAAAGGGGCTTTACGCCCCTTTTTCATTACTGCACTACTTCAGCTTCTGCTGGTTCCTCTGACTCATCAGGTTTTTCAACCTCACCAGTCAAAAGATCAGTAAAGCCTCGCTTTGCTACTTCAAGCTGGTCAAGACGGGCTTTTGACTGCCCAATCTGTTGTTCCAAATCTTGAATCTGAGCAACACAGTACTTTGCCTGATCGGACAAATCCTCAATGACATAATTTTTATCATTGAGAGTCAAAACAGGTTTATCTGCGGCTTGCGCTTCTGCCATTTTATACTCCTATCTAAAGATATCTTTCCAATTTCCACTGGTACTTGCACGTGCATACTCAGTGGCCCTATTTTCAAAAAAGTTTGTATGTTCCACCCCATTTAGAATGTAATCTAACCATGGTAATGGGTTATCTTTGCTATGAAAAATTGCCTTCATACCTATTCCGAGTAGCCTTCTATCAGCAATATAACGAATATATTCTTTAACCTCAGTAGCGGTCAAACCTGTTATTTCAGCACTCTCAAAACAAGTATCAATAAAAGCATCCTCTAGCTCAACAACGCGCTCTGCAGCGCAATAGATCTCATACTTTAACTCGTCGTTCCAAAGTTCTGGGTTTTCACGAATAAACTCTTTAAAAAGTCTACTCATGCTTTCTACATGGAGAGTTTCATCACGAATACTCCATGTAACAATTTGTCCCATTCCTTTCATATAGTTATGACGAGGAAAATTCAAAAGTATAGCAAAGCTACTAAATAACTGTACGCCTTCTGTAAAAGCGCTGTACACAGCCATAGTCTTAGCTAGCCCTACTTTTGTATCTGTAGCAAACTTACTCAAGTACTCATGTTTATCTGACATGGCTTTTACTTGAGTAAACATTTGATACTCTTCATCACTATAACCAAGCGTTTCCAACAAAAGTGAATACGCTTCTTGATGTACAGCTTCCATATTAGCGAAAGCTGATAACATCATTCTTACTTCAGGTTGTTTAAATGTAGGCAAATAGTGAGTTGCGTACCCACAAGCTACATCTACATCAGCCTGAGTAAAAAATCTAAAAATATTTGATAATAGCGTTCTATTATCATCACTTAATTTCTCTCTGTAATCTTTTAAATCATCCGCAAGGTTTACTTCATCGGGAAGCCAGTGCATATGTTGTTGTGTTTTATATGCTTCAAAGGCCCACGGATAATTAAAGGGCTTATAAAAATTTCTCTCTTCTAGTAAATTCATTCCGCTACTACCTCCCCGAGTACTACTGCGTCTTCTATATCTATATCAGTGCAGTTTTCTGAATCTGCTACTAATAACATACCCCATCCACAATTAAAGATACTTTGAAACTCTGGAATATCTATATTGTGTTTTACTCCTCCTCTTCTTGTTGCGTTTATAGTCTTATAAAGATCTGTCCACCAATCACTAAGGGAGATATCTAGAATATACTTGTTGTTTCCTATAATACGTTTTAAGTTTCCATGTATGCCACCGCCTGTTATGTGTGCGCACGCTTTTATCCACTTTAAATTGTTAAGTATTTCTTTGGTATATATTCTAGTAGGGGTTAACCACTCTCTTTCCCACTCAGTTACATTTTCTCTTAATGTTGTAAATCCGTTACTATGAAGTCCGCTGCTCGGAATACCTAGAATAATGTCTCCTGGTTTAATACTCTCTAAGTCGAATTGTTTTTTCTGTTTTCCTATCATAAAACCAGCTAGATCGAACCAATCATCTCTTTTAAACATAGGTTTTAATTGGGCTGTTTCTCCCCCAACTAACTTTGCTCCAGCTATTTTACACCCTTCATTTACTCCTGATAGTATCTTAAAACTTTTACCTAAATCTAAGTCTCCTGTGGCATAATAATCCATAAAGCAGGTAGGCTCCGCCCCCGCACAAAGCAGGTCATTAGCACACATTGCGACTAAATCTATACCGACTGTATCGAATATGTTAAAGTGTTCTGCTATTAATAGCTTAGTTCCTACTCCATCTGTAGTCATGGCTATACCATCAACAACAGGGGCATATTCTGAAAATCCTAATTCTGCGGCAAAATAATCTGCCAATAATTGATCTACCATTATCCCTCACACGCTAAGCAGGCTTCTTCATCATCAAAGTCAAAAATGTACTCTCGTAGTTTCTCGTCAGAGATAGTCTCAGCTCTTTTCAAAGCCTCACTCCTTAGATAATACAAAGTTTTTAACTTTCGATTCCAAGCCATTAAATGTACATTATGTAGTTCTTGTTTTGAAACATCAGCGGGGAAAAACATATTTACACTCTGTGCTTGACAAATATGTTCTTGCCTATCTGCTGCGTGTTCTACAACCCATTTCTGATCAATTTCTACCGCTGTCTTAAACACATCTTTCTCATACTGGCTTAAACAATCAAGGTGCTGTACTGATCCGTTATTCGTAATAATGGATTTCCAAGTCTCCTCTGTATTCTCGCCTTTCGTTTCAAGTATACCTTCTAAAAATTTGTTCTTTAGGAGGGCACTCCCGGTTTTAGTTTTCTGAGTAAATGCATTAGCGCGATAAGGCTCAATACTGGGAGAAGTATTGCCACAAATAATACTGCTAGAAGCATTAGGAGCAATGGCAAGCAGATGAGCGTTACGAACACCGCCGCTGAACCACTTGCTATCTGGGCATTCTCCACGCTCTGCTGCCAAATCTCTAGTAGCTCGGGATGCCTCATTCTTAATGTGCGAGAATGCCCGAAGGTTAAAACTCTTTGCCATAGCGCTTTCGAATGGTATTCCACGTTTCTGTAAGTAGGCGTGAAAACCCATGGCCCCGAGCCCAATTGATCTTTCTTGAGACGCAGAAAATCTCGCACGCGCCAACTCATCTGGCGCATTCGTGATAAAATACTCGATAACATTATCAAGCATGCGTATAAGGTCAGGAATAAAAGTTTCGCAAGTTGACCACTCATCGAATTTCTCCAAGTTTACACTCGATAGACAACACACTGCTGTTCTCGTATCGTCAGTAGGGAGAGTAATCTCACTACATAAGTTGCTTTGATGAACTTTTAGCCCAAGAGCTTTTTGAAACTCTGGGAGCGCATCATTTATAGTATCTTCAAACATTATGTAGGGTTCGCCAGTTTCTACTCGATTCTGGATAATCTTTATCCATAATACTTTTGCAGAAACAGTCTTTTTAATTTCCCCCGAATGTGGGTCTATTAAATCCCAGCTATCATCAAATCCTTCAGTACTTGTAGCATTTGCGATAAGTTCCATAAACTTATTCGATATTATGACAGCATGATGCAAATTAATAGACTTACGATTAATATCGCCTCCTGTGGGTTTCCGTACATCAAGAAACTCCTCAATCTCAGGATGGTTGATTGGTAAATATGCCGCATAGCTTCCTCTCCTAGTTACTCCTTGACTAAATGCGAGCATTTCAGCGTCAACAACTTTTAGAAAAGGTATAACTCCTGTACTTTCACTTCCGTGACTTGTTTTAGATCCAACACTTCTTATATCTCCCCAATATCCTCCAATACCTCCGCCCACGGACGAAAGCCATGCATTTTCAGTATAATGCCCTGCAATCCCGCCACGGCTGTCTCCTACATAATTTAGGAAACAACTGATTGGCAATCCTCTACTACTTCCTCCATTTGAAAGAACTGGAGTAGAGAACATAAACCATAGCTGGCTTGAGTAATCATACAATCTTTGTGCCATTTCATCGTCGTCAGAAAAAGTTCTCGCCGCACGTGCGAAAGCCTCTTGAGGAGAATTCTCATTCTCTAACAAGTATCTATCATTTAGAGTTTTTATACTAAACTCCGGTAGTAATTCGTCCCTTGTATAGTTTAGTTGCAATTTGATATCCTTATATAATAGCACATTTTTGGTCTATATCTGCTATATTCTCTGTACCAATAGCTTCATTGGTATATGATTGTAAGTCCATGATATCAAAGTTTCTCAGAAGCACTTCTTTGTGCTCATTCAAACTTTGAATATATTTATACTTGCTATTTATAGGGCAAGCATCGTAGATATCAAAAAGAGTTCCATATTGGGATACCAGAGTGGCTGCGCGTTTTGGACCGATTCCTGGAATACCTGGAATGTTGTCCCCACTGTCGCCAGTTAGGCATTTAATTGTAATATAGTCATCAATTTCGAAATCATGGGAGCTTTTCCAGTTCCCCACTGTAGTCTCTGTTCTATTTACATAAGAGAACCTTGATACTCCTTTTCTAATTAATAAGTCCCAATCTCTGTCAGAACTTATTAACCAGATATCATCAGCATCTATAGACTTGCATAAGTATCCTGCAATATCATCTGCTTCTACGCCATCATATTGCAACACTATACATGTCTCTTCCAGACATCTAAGAGTATAATGCATTTCATCGTAGAATCTTTGAAAAGCTTCTTTCTCTTGGTCTGTCTGTTTCTCGTACCGCTCTTTCCTATCCATTTTGTACTCTGGATAGATTTCTTTCCTATACCTACTGCTACCTTTATCACAGGTCATAATAATCGTTCCGCACCCATAAGAGGAAGCGAAAGAATTTACAGTTTTGATATAATCTTCTGAGAAGTCTGTTCTATTTTGATGTTTCCATCTAAAGCCCAGGTTTAGGGCATCAACTATTAATACTCTTCTTTTGTCTCGTGTCTTCAAGCTCTGAAACGTTTTCGCCATTTATAAATCTCGGTTTCTCGTTTATTAACCACTCTTCTGCTAGCATAACATAGCAACCCAAGTGTCCTACATACATATACTTCTTAGTTCTAATAGGCTCATCGCGAACTACAACAAAGAACTTAGACCTATTGTACTTAAAAAACAATACAGGCTTTTTGCCCGCTGTTTTTGCTTGTCGGATGGCTTGGTCCCACCACCTAGTAAACTCATTTGACTTATTAGTTAACACTTTGTCATCAAAATGAGAATTTTTATAGAATTTTACTTCTATACAGTAATTCATCGCAGTATCTGGGATAAATAAATCACCCTTCATAAAGGGTAATGCCCCAGACATAGGAACTCTTTCAAAAGGAAGTCCCGTATGCTTTCTCAATATTTCTTTTAGTTGCTTCTCACCCTGGGCTCCCTTTGCTCGGGAATCAACCATTGTCCTTCTCCTTTCGTTTATATGAAGCGGTTTTGCTATCATACTCTAATCTATTCTTGTCGTGAAGGTCTGTTAAAAGATACCGCACTTGCCACGGTAAGTTTGTTGCAATCTCAACCTCTTCTCTTCGCCGTAGTATTTGAGTTATCTCTCTTGCCGTAATATACTCTCCCTCAGTAAAACAACTTAGGATTGTATTATATACTTTTTCAGGACTCAACTCTCTTTCTCCTTTCTTCGGGAAATTTTATATCCCTGATACACTTTAATCAAAGTAGTATTACCCCAAAACCATGTTTTATGAAAGACGTAATCTTTATCTATATACTCCTGCTTAGTTAACCACTTCTTTTGCCAGTTATCAGTATATAAACCTCTATGCCGAAGAACTGCGTGACCTCCTCCACTAGGAGATATAGTAAAACAAATCTTACTCCTTCCTATTAAGAGACTCAACGCCATCATGAATATCTTTCTATTACAGATATTATAAAGAACTGTAAGAGCATAATCTTCGCAGTCCCCGATATAGGGAGCTTCTTTCATAATATACCAAGCGTCCCTTGCTTGAAACTGTTTCGTATCAGATAGATACTCAAAATTTTCAGTGACATCTGCTAAGGATTCCGCCATTTTATATGTTATCGTCATTCTAACCTACTTATTTTGGACTCTTTTATAACCTCTACTTTTTCTAAAAGTGGGTGTGTCCAGCCATGGGAAACTATATAAGTATTAAGTCCTTCTTCTGTTAAGAGAACCTCTACTAATTTTTCCCTACCTGTTTCGTCTAGTACATTTATAACTTCATCTAAAAAGAGAACATTTATCCTACTTTTAGAGATACTACTCATTAATTTTCGTATAGATATTAGAGTAGCAGTATTCACCCTCGCCAACTCACCACTACTGAGTGCAAGGATATCTACTGTATTTCCGTTGTCCGAAAGCGATACATTTAACTTATCGTTTTCAACAACAAAATTTATATTAAAACGGCCATCGCTAAGTTCGGCCAAGTACTCGTTAGTTAAATCCTCAAACTCTTTAAC
>Ga0110931_1000488_pt1 | contig 15065 bp, 27 predicted proteins | sample 4_EtaG_FD_79333 | JGI IMG/M metagenome (GOLD analysis project Ga0110931, IMG submission 79333) | Marine viral communities from the Subarctic Pacific Ocean - 4_ETSP_OMZ_AT15127 metaG (version 2) (version 2) | ecosystem: Environmental > Aquatic > Marine > Oceanic | place: Pacific Ocean | collected... | reverse complement strand
CTGTTTGAGTCGGCCACTGGTGATCTGGCTCCGAAAACTGATGCTGGGGCCACCTACAACGCTGGTACTGGGACGTTGACGGCGACGGCTTTCGCTGGGCCTTTGACAGGGAATGTCACCGGGAATGCTTCCGGCACGGCAGCCACCGTCACCGGGGCCGCCCAGTCGGCTATCACTTCGACCGGGACCCTCACTGGGGTCACGGTTAGCGGCACAGGGACAATCGGTGTCGCTGTCGGCCAGGCCGTGGACCTGGACCGCAAGACCGCCGATTACACTTTGGTACTCGGTGATGCCGGGAAGGTCATTGAGATCAACAGTGGGTCTAGTGAGAATGTGACGATCCCGCCGAACTCGTCGGTTGCCTTTCCTACGGGTACGCAGATTGTGGTCGTCAGGTTGGGGGCCGGTGATGTCACTATTGTTGAGGGGTCTGGTGTGACTACCCGTTCGGATGGCGACAAGGCGAAGATCAAGTCGCAGTATTCTTCTTGTGTGCTTATCAAGCATGAAACGAACGAGTGGTACATCCTCGGTAATCTGGCGTAGCCGTGGTTATCTCGCAGGCGTTCATCGGGGCGATTGCTGGTTCTGGTGTTGCGGTAGAGGACTTTGAGGCCCTTATAGGGTATGTCGTTCCTTCGGATACCGGGTCGTACACGTTGACTTCTGCTGCTTCTGCCAAGGCGTGGACTGAGTATCAGGATTTGTTCTTGATTTCGCAGGTCAGGGAGTCAACTGGCGGTACTGCCGCAGGTGGGGTCATCGCTCAACTGAACGGCTCCAGCACGCCTTACCGGATTGAGTACGAGTACGCCTACGGGACGGTCGGATCGCACACCGCTGTGGCGTTGCGGGAGAACAACAACGGTGCCCGCATGGGTTTCTGTACCCGTGACGGTACCCATGCCGACGAGTACGGGGCAGCGATCACGACGTTTGCCGACATCAACTCTGGCCGGTGGAAAACGGTGGTGAACATGGGCGGCGTCGATGTGAACGGTGCCGGTGGCATCAACTTGATTACGTCGATGTGGGAGAACACCGCCGCTGTGACCTCCATCGTCATCAGCCCGTCCAGCGGAGCGAATCTGATGGCGGGGTCACGGTTCGACCTGTACGGGATAAGGGCTGCGTAATGGCTGACGCTTGGGAAGCAATCGAAACTGTCACTCTCAGCGGGACTTCTACGGGGGTGACGTTCTCGTCGTTGACGACGGACTACCAGCACCTGATGATCAAGATGATCGCCCGCACCGACCAGAACACCACTCCCGGTTACGACTATGTGGGCGTCAAGTTCAACGGCACTTCTGGCGACTGGGACAACCTCGCCGCCTACGCTTTAGATACGACGCTGGCCGGTGACAACGAGTTGAACAACGCACAGGGCAAGGTGCGGGCAGCAGCGTGCGATCCGATGAACGCCGCCGCCTTTGGTGTCATCGAGGTGGTGATCCCGAACTACCAGTCCACGAACCAGTACCACGGGTTCAACTCAATCGGCGGCAAGGCCGGATCGACTTCTGGCTTCACCCAGTTCAACGGTTCGACATGGCACGCATCCACCGCAGCGGTCACCTCGGTCACGTTGGAACCGGGTGGTGGCACGAACTTCGTATCCGGCTGCATCTTCACAATGTACGGACTGAGGGGTTCCTGATGGCTGCTTTGGAACTGATTGAACAGATCGTCGTTGACGGGTCGTCGCCTTCCAGCGTGACGTTCTCGTCGCTGGGCGCCTACCAGCATTTGATGATCGTGTCTTCGGCTCGGTCGTTGCGGAGTGGCAACGAATACGACGGCTCCAACACGAGGTTCAACGGCGAGACATCAGGCAACAACCAGTCCCACTACGCCCTCATTCAGGCCGCTGTCGATTCTCCGACCGGCGGCAACATCCTTGGGGCGTCAGGAGCGAGCGAGAACCGTGTCGCATACCTGTTCGACTCGGCAGCAGCAGGCGCTCCCGCCAACTACTTCGGTTACAACATCGTCTACTTCCCGAACTACCGGTGGGGCGAATACAAGAAGGTCATCGGACGGTCGTCGGTCCCGAACGACGAGTTGGACGCATGGTCGTACCAGCAGACAGTCGCTACCGGTTCGTGGCGGTCAACGTCTGCGGTGACCTCCATCCAGATCGCCGCCGGTGTGACCGGCTGGGCAGAGCACAGCACCTTCACCCTGTACGGGATCAACTCGGCATAAGGAGCAAACATGCCACTCACGAAGATAGTAGACAACGTGGTCATTGAGTTGACCGCTGAAGAAGTAGCAGAGTTGGAGGCTCGTCAAGAAGCCTACGATCTGGACCTTGGTCAAGTGCGAGCGCAGCGTAATGCGATGTTGTCTGGCTGCGACTGGACACAGATCGGTGACTCGCCGCTGACCGACGAGAAGAAGGCAGAGTGGGTGACGTACCGTCAGTCGTTGCGGGATCTGCCTGCGGCGTACAGTCGTGTGTCTGAGGTTGTTTGGCCTACACCGCCTGGCTAACCGATGGCTTACCGGTCAGCACTTCTCTATCGGAACCCTGGCCACTACCAGCCCGGTGTATTCGATCTTCCATACCGGAATATCAGGGCGTACCGGAACGAGGCCAGGTACCGGTTAGGGATAGATGATCCGATTGGGGACACTGGTTCTGGGGCAGATACCCAGAGCCTGTCCGTTGTCCTCACATCGACCGATACGGGTTCTGGGGCGGAAGGAACCCCATCCTCCATCTCAGTTACCCTGGAGGGTGGCGGCCCGGTCCTGGAGTGGGTTACCGGGATCACGGATTCCCATTCTGTGGGTGTCAGTAGTACCGATACCGGGTCTGGGACTTCTACCCAGATCAGTGGTATTGCTGCCAGTAGCGCAGACACTGGGTCTGGTGCTGACGCCCATGGCGTTTCGTTGTCGCAAACCGAATCGGGGGACTTTGTTGACACATTGTTGTCAATTGCTATGGCAGCCACCCAGGCCGATACCGGGACGGGGTCGGATGCCAGCGCCCCCGGTATCGACTTGTCTTCTTCCGATGTCGCAGTCGTCAGTATGGGTGGTATGCCGTACCGGTCGAACGAGGATTACCGCACTTACGGCAACTACCGCCAACTAGGGGAGCAGACAAACGTAGATATCGGGGTGGAGGAACTCATAACGGCCCTGGAGGCCCTGGGGGATCGGGTCTTTAGCGATGAAGAGACCGCTGCTATCATGGAACTTACTAATGGCCCGATTGGAACTGTTGCGGGACCATTGAGTCTGCGTGTCGATATGCACTACAGAACCAACAGGGCAGGGAGATTCCCGGGAAGAATGAGGTCTAGAAGGTAGTGGCTACCACAGTCTCAACGTCCCTGGGCGCTCTTATTGACGAGGCACTGTCAAGGCTGTACCGGCATTCTGAACGGCCTTTGCAGGTCACGATGACCGGTGCTTTCAGCAGTACGTCCGATACGACTATGAACCTGGCCACTGGCGACGCTTCCAAGGTGGCGGTAACGGACGTTATCGAATTGGAGCAGGAGGCGCTGCTGGTCACGGATGTGAACACCACGACTGACGTTGTAACTGTGGCCCGGGGCTATGCGGGAACAACCGCTGCCGATCACACTGGTTTGACAGTGCTGATTCAACCTGGCCATTTGCGTGCCGACATCGCTCGGTTTGTGCAGCGTTGCGTGTCTGGCCCTATGAATGTCTACCTGCCCTATGTGACATCGTCTACGGCCCTCAAGTACCGTGAAGCGGGAAAGCAGTATGTCCTGATGGACGCTGATACCCAGCGGGTGCTTAGTGTCAGGCATTACATCGGGACCACCGGCAGGATCATAGATGTCGGGGGGTGGCAGTTTGAAGAGGACATGCCGACCGGGCTGGTTTCCACGGGTAAGGCGCTAAGAGTTCCTTCCACCGTGGAGAACGATGACGGTTTGATCGTCACCTGGGTGGCCCCCTGGTCGTGGACGGGGTCCGGTGAAGCGGCCACTATCAGTTTGCCGTTGGCTTCGGAGGATTTGCCGTCGTTGTGGGCTGCCGCCTATGCGACTACGGGGCATGAGATTACTCGCCTGGACTTGGATCAGATCGAAGAGTGGAATCAGGACGCTGCGGTGAGGCAGGGGTTCAACGTGCGCCTTATGCGTGAGTTGTGGGGCGAGTTCTACCGTAGGGTCGATGAGGCCCGGCGGGTTCAGAACCTGCCCAGGAACAGAACATTCCGTAAGATGCCGAAAGTGATCGTGTGAGGTGAAAGACTATGGCTAGGAAATACATCAACTTCTGTGAGGGGACGTTGAACGCTGGCATAACCGACAGCGCCACTACGGCCTACGTCAACTTCGCTACGAATTCTGCGATCCCTGATGACACTTCTTGGGGTGGTTCTGACTACATGGTCATGGCTATCGACCCGGAGGCGGCTGAACATCAGCCGGAACTGGTGAAGGTGACCGCTATCAGCGGGAGTTCCAATCCTTACACCCTGACGATTGCTCGTGGCGGGACGGAAGCGGAGACTGGTTCCAACCTGGGCGGTGGGGCTGCGGCGGCTTGGGACAGTGGCCGCAAGGTTGTGTTTCCGGCCACGGCCCTGAGTTATGCGTAATGATGCACAAGGTTGGTGGCGGGAAGTTAGGCGCAGACGGGATCGCAGGCGGGCCCTTGCACGACACCCCTACGGTGGTCGTGACAAGCATCGGCACGGTCACATCGAACCCCCATACCGTTGCTTGGACCTTTGCTCAGGCCCAGGGGGATTCCCAAGAGTCCTACCAGGTTCGATACATCAACGACGCTGGTTCTACTGAGTATCTAAACACCGGCTGGGTCACGGGGGCTGCCTCCTCGCACCAAACCGACCTGTCTACTATCTCCGGCCTGGATCTACATGGCAACACGGACCTGACGGCTGAGGTCACTGTTCGTGGCCCCGCCGACATCGGTGTGGGTGACGCCGATAATTACACCAGTGCCCCGGATACGGAAGATTTCACAGCCTTGAATTTGGGGGAACCTACGTTGGTTCCGGGCGATGTGGTGTTTGGGTCGACAAACAAGGGAACTGCTTCTACCTATGTGATGAACTCTCTGTCTACTGTGACCCTGAATTGGACTTACGCTCACGGTGGTACCGGGGAAGCCCAGCAGGCGTACCGGGTGAAACTCTTGGAGTTTGAGACAGATGTGGAGTTGTTCGATACCGGGTGGGTCACCGGGACAGCGTCGTCTTATGTCTTGAACTATGCGTTCCTGGATGACTTCAAATATACGATTTCGATGCAGGCCAGGAATGCGAACCTGGCACCCACGACGTAATGGCTGCCGACACCATTGTCCTGGAAACGGACTTCACGGAACCTGCTGACATTGCAGCGTTGGACACTGTGGGAACGGTGTATGACGTAGCCATTGACGGCACCGGGTACATCCTGGCGGAGACCCAGGAGCAGGGTGCCGGGTATGAGAAGACCACTATCCCTTTGATCCCCGACCGGTTGGCGACGGGGGACACCCCGTTCGACCAGGCGGTGGAGCGGTATTCGTTTGGGTCGGGGGACTCTTGGGTGGGCGGCCAGGGTCAGACGTTCCTGAATCGCCAGGACAGCGACTCTACGATGTTTCTGTCCAGCGAAGGCCTGGACCCTTTCTCTGAGCCGGGCTCCATCAAGTTGCTCCCGTCGACCCCGGAGATGTTCAATACCACCTTCGCTACACCCAGGCTGGTGGTGGTGGGGACCACCCTGTATGTGCAGACCGCCGCCGATCAACTCACTCACTTCACCGATGTGGGGACACCTGGTAGCGGGTCAGCAATCGACCATGAACACGGTGGCGCTGCGGTAACAATTACAGATTTGACAACTGACGGTCAATTTTGGTATGCGGCCTGTGGGACCAAGGGGATTCTGAGAGGGACGACTTCCGCTATCACCACCCAGTGGAACGCTGCGGTGGCCCATAGCATCGCTTTCGCAGCGGGCCGGATCTGTGCCGGGGTGATCGCCAACAGTTCGGCTACTCCGAATAGGTTTACCACCTACTCCATCGGAGGTGGCAGCGATGCGGGGACAGAGGAGCGTTCTGGTGGGCACCTGACGCTAGGCCAGGGGTGGACTGTGGGGAGTTTCACGGAAGCCAACGGGCACATCTACTTCTGCGCCTACAAGGGCAACAGGGGGATGGTTTACGCCTGGCCCCTGGGCCTGGACAGCAGCGGTAACACCCAGTATCCGTTTGTGGCCTGGGACCTGCCACCTGGGCTGTGCCCCAGGGAAGTTTTTTCCGCTGGCGGTTCAATCTTTGTGAGGGCTTACCGGCAAAGTACCGGTAGCACCGGTACCGCATACATCTACAGGGGCCTCCCGGACCCGCAGACCGGGGCCCTGACCCCGTTCTTTATCACCGAACTGGCGGCCAAGGCCACCACCGACGACCATGCCGTAGGCGAGTTCACTGCCAGAGACAACCAGGTGTTCTGGGGGTGGAAGAAGATGACCTCGGGGAACAAGACGGGCCTGGGGTGTTATGACCTGGAGACCGGCGGGTACGCCAAGTTCTTTGAGTCGGACGATTCGACTGCCGGAGATGTCTACGGGGCGGATGTGTGGCAGGGCCGTGTGGTCTATTCGGTGGCTGGGACAGGCATCAAGAAGGAGTCGACTACTGCATTTCTGACTGCCGGGAATCTGATTGGGTCCCGTATCGACGGCGGCAGTGCCCTGGCTAAGGGCTGGGACGAGATAGTAGTCCTGACTACCCCGATTGCGACGGGCTGTTCGGTGACTCCCCATGTGTCGATTGACGGGGGGTCAACCTATACGGCGTTGTCGACCCTGGACACGGTGGGTGGTGTCTCTCAAAGCACGAGGCTGTCGTCGTCGTCCCGGTCGATCCAATACAAGGTCGTGTTTGTCGGCAGTGGTTCGGCCACTACGACACTGAACTTCGTGCAGGTCAAGTACCACGCCATCGGCTTGCGTGACACAGTGGTGTCAATCATTGTAGATTGCGGGGACAATGTGCGGGGGGTGAACGGTCGCCCTTTGCCTGAGAACGCACCAGGGGCCGGGACATTACGGGCCAGGACTTTGGCGGCGTTGACACAGAGAAGAGTGAACTATCAAGACATTGACTGGCCTATCACTAAGGCCGCAGAGGTTTACGAGGTTCTTCAGGTCCAAACTAGCGCCCTGGGGGTCTACGACAGGTCGCAGGCGCTCAAGCGCCATCGACTCCTGGCTACCGTGGTCCTAAGGAAGGCGGACTGATGGCCGACGGCGTAGTAGACGACCTCAAACAGGTACGGATTTCCAAGGTCACCCTCGGGTTGATCCTCGGTGTGGTCACGTTCAGCGCCGTAATCACCTGGAATGCCGCTTCGGTCAGCAACCGAATCATGTCCCTGGAGCGGTCTGTCGCCATTATTGAACAGAACACGGGTACCGACAGTGCGGTGCTGGCCCGACTGGACGCCATCGAAGAGGGGATCTCCACGAACGCCACTTCACTGGAGAACTTGAGGCTGGCACGGGTGGAGGACTCCCGGAACTTTGCTTCCTCGGTGATGGTTGAACTCATTGCGGGGGACCTGGAGTCTTTGACCCGTAAGGTTGACGCTCTGGCAGAGGGTTCTTCCGATACGTTGAAGACACTTGAGTCCATAGAACAACGCCAAGAAGAAATAGGCTGGGAACTGGGCGACCTTTGGTGGCGCTCCGACCTGGCCATAGAGGCTTGTCGTACCAGGAACTGGTGCGACGAGTGGTACAAGGAAAACTCATACCGATAAAGGGGTATACCAATGTTTACGAAGGATCTTTTCGAGAGACTCGCTGCCACGTTCGTGCAGGCCGCCCTGGGAGCCCAGGTTTCCAACTCAATGTTTGACCTCGGGGTCAACGAGTGGAAGGTAATGGCAGGGGCGGGATTTGCTGCTGCGTTTGCTGTCCTGAAGGGCGTGCTGGCTCAGAAGATCGGCACCAAGGGAACTTCTTCTCTGATTGACTGAACGATGTCAAAAAAGGTTTGCGAGAACTGTGGGTTTGAGCCAGATCCGAAGGAACGTCCTACTATCTGGTGCCCGGAATGCGGGAAGTCAATCGACCCAGCGGAAACGTCTGCGGCGTTGAGGTCGATTTCTGTAAATGGCTTCATAGGCGGTGCGAGCCTCAGTCCAAAGATGGAGAAGTTCAATGAGACTGGCGATCCAGCCGTCTTTGCGAAGCCTGGTGCCCTTGACTACGACCCGTCGCTTGCTGGTTGACACCGGAGCGTCAGTCGCCATGTTCCCCGAACTCTTCGAACTCGTCTTCGTAGAAGACGGCGTCTAGGGCCTGGTGCCGGTAGTGGGGGAGGAACATTTCCCCGTCCGGGGTCTCATGCCATACGTCTATCCGCTGGGGGCCGCAGGGGCACTCCCCTGTCGGGTGTACCTCATGGATAAACACCGGTTCCGAAGGGGCATAGTGAAACGAGGTAGGTAGTCCTTCCCCCGTTTGGGAGGTCCAGACAGCCCAGGTTTCACTGCCTGCTATTAGGCCCATGTCAGCCTCCTGCTGGGTGGTTGGAAAGGAAGTCTTCGTAGGCCTCCGGCGAGTTGAGGACAATCGTGATACCGGCTGGGGCATCCGGTCCCTTGCCGATGGTCATGGAAATTGTGCCGACTAGCGTGCCAACAGCCACTAAAAGTGCTGTGATGGCTGCGATCAGTTTGGTGGCCCGGCCCATTCGGTCAATCTACATCCAAGGTGTAGTCCATCACCAGGTCCTGGACCTGGCGATATAGGTTTTCAGTTGACCCGTTGTTGTCAATGACTCCGTCCCAATCCTGGAACTCGTCCAACTGTTCTTCCCCGGCGTGTCGGAGAGACTGGACTGCCCTGTCAACACGGTAGACCCGTCCCCCGGCGAGCCTGATGCCCATGACTTCGTTGAGGTACCGGACATCAGTGATGACGACGTTTATGCCGTTCTCGTCCAGGTCTTCTGCCCGCTTGATGATCGGGCGGCACCATACGTCGGGGTCCAGGATCTCCCGGAGGCCATGGCCCAACTTCTGTAGAAGGCCCCGAACTTCCGTATTGTTCTTGGCCATTTCCCAGCCCATGGTGTCGACCATGGCTTTGAGGGTGAAGTAATACTCGGTCGATACGGGGTCGACCACGGGGTCCATCTGGTATAGAACGTCCCTGACCAGGTCTGCGAACGCTAGACGCTCCCAGCCGTGTTCTACTAGCCACGCTCCTGCGGTGTCTTTACCTACTTGCGCCCGATGGCCGAACCCTACGATCACGAATCTTTATCGTCCTTCTCTTTGGCCCACTTCTCCCGCAGTCTCCGTTCGTCGGCCTCCCGTATCTGTAGTAGTTGCTTCCGGGTAAGCGTCGTGTCTTCACCCAACGATCTGATCGCCATGTCTCTCCTAGTTCCATTCTCGGTTCTTTGCGAAATACTTCAGCCAGGCCGTTCGTTCGTCCAGTGCGGCTTCCATGCGTCGCACTTTGACCTGGCGGTAAATGAGGCTACAGAAGAGCGAGCCGTTGCAGATCGCCAGGAAGGCGTTGAAACTCATATCTCCGGTACTTCCAACATGGTTTGACAGTTTGATGTCAACCAGAGTTGGTTCACCAAAGCGTTGACGGCGAAAGCCGGTATGTCGGCTTCATCGGCCAGGCGAGTGAAGTTCTCTATGTCGATGATCCACTTGCCCTTGCCGTTCCTGTCCCTGCGGACCCGTTCCACCGCTATCAGTTCCCATATGGGGGCTATGAACAGTCGTGGATCGTCAGCCCCGACGTTGTCCCTGAGGAGGAAGAAGACATGCGGGTACTTGGTGCAGGCCCGTCGAACCGTTAGTTCGTCTATTACGAACAGGTTGCGTTCGGGGAGCCCGTCGATCAGGTGCCAGCGTTGGGTGTAGTTCTGGTTCTTCTCTTTGATTTCGACGTAGTAGCCGGGCACCCAGATGTCCAGGTCATCGGTAGCGTCGAAACGGGTGATGACCGGCAACCCCATGGATGTGGCCACATATTCCTCGTAATGCCTGGCATTGGAGAAGTCGTGGATCTTTTGTTCTTTGGTCCGCCTATAAGGTTCGTTCATTTTCCAGTTCCTCTGGCAGGCCCAGCAAACTCCAGGCCTCCAGTAACTCGTAGAGGAACTCCGCATCCACAATGGCAACTGTTCCGGGCGATTTTGACAGTCTCCTGTCACCGTCCGCTGCCACGATGGCCCATTGGTAACTGCTAGACACTTCTCGGATCTTCCGAACCCATTCCCGTATGTCCCACTGCTTCCGGTGCTTGGCCTCCACAGGAAACGGCACCCCGGAAAAGTCGTCGGACTTGTTGTTGGCCTTGGCCCGATCCGCTTCAGGCCAAATCTCCTGCAAGGCGACAAGCACTTCGTTCTCAAAGGCGGTGCCTTTGGCCTTGGAAGGATTCGACATCGCATCTCAGTTTACTACGGGAGGCACCCAGCCTCCGGCCAATGCCTCCGCCAGGCGTCCGCCAGGCAGAAGAATGCCCTGGACATCGAAGCCGTCCAAAGTCTCCTTGATCTTGGTGGCGGCCTTCCGGCCTGCCGTGTCATCGTCCAGCACAAGGAACGTCGACTCGTAGGGCCACCCATTGAACCAGCGGGCCTGCACAGCCCCGGCCCCTGCCGGGAGACCATAAACAACATGTCTCTCGTCGTGCCGTAGGGCCTTCGTCAGGCACCATGTGTCTGATTCCCCTTCACAGATCCAGGCGTGGGTAGCGTCGGGCCTGTATAGGACGCTGTATAAGGCCACGGTAAATCGGCTCCCTTTGATGCTGAGTTTGGTGTCTGCACCAATGGTACTCCTGGTCTTTATCCCCACAATCTTGCCCTCGTGCCAGAACGGCACCCACAGGGCGTACTTGGTTACCTTGACTCCGAACGATTCGATGTCTTCCAGGGTCAGGTAGGGCCATTTCTTTTCTACCCTGGCCATGGCATCTGTACGAGATGATGCACAGCCATCTGGTTCATCGTTGAATCTGCCAGTCAGGTCCGTGAGGGGCTTGGGAACTATCGGGTCCCGCTTACCGTCCATGCCTTCCGCTTGACACAGAAATGTCAAAGCACGCCAGAAGTTGCAGCCCAAAACCATCTTCACGAACTCAATCTGGTCTCCGCCCTGGCCTGTAGAGAAGTCGTAGAAGTCGTACTCGTAGATGTGAAGGCTGGGAACATTCTCTTCGGGGTTGTGGACCGACCTGATCTTATGGGTGCTGTCGGGCGGGTCCAGGGCCAGCAGATCCAGGACGGTCTCCATGCGGACCTCAGCAGCAATCTCCTTCATTTCTACTAGGTCATCCACCGAACTCTCTCTTCCGCTCCCCGGTCATGGAATGGTTCTCTTCGACCGCCGCCTGGGTCTCCTTGTCCTCGTACAGGCGCAGCATGTGGATACAGATGTCGTACTCCTCCTCGTTGATGCGGTCCTCTTCCTCGGAGGTAGGAATCCCGTCGTGCTGCACGCACACGGGGGGCCCTACAAAGCCTGCTTCCATCCCCTGCCGTAGCCATCCCCGAAAGTCTTCAGGCCCCATCACGATGCTCCTTCTGTTCCCGGAGGTTCTCCACCTTCAACTTGGCCTCTAGTTCAGAGAACGCATAGTCGACCATTACCTCGTCGTCGTAGATCCGCCAAGCGGACCGGACAATCCCGGCCCCCAGGTAGATGGTCTGTGGTTTCACCGTTACTCCCATTTAGAACTCCAGTTGCCCACTGGGCAGGTCGGATGGCATCGGGACAAGAGAGCCCGTTTGTGTGTCGAAGTAGTGCCTGACGCCATCAGGGTAGATCCCGCCGGATGAGCGTGTCTTGAGGAACTGGAGTCGAAAGTCGTCCTCCATGGCTACCCGCATGTCCTGGCCCAAGCCGGGGTTCAGGCAAGGTCGGAAGGCCCCAGCGACGTAGTCGGCGGACATCTCCCCGCCGAACCTGGCGTCAGTCATTGAGAGGGGCATGTGGCCCTGGTTCCCGTCCCCTCGTTTGACCTGGTGCAGGACCACTAGGGCAATGTCCTCCTTCCGGGCGAAGTCTTTGAGAGCCCACCCCAGTTTGTCCACGCTTTCTACCTGGCTCATACCTGGGGACTTGACGAGTTCCATGTAATCGACAACAGCCAACCGGGCCCGCTGGCCAAAGTTGTCTGCGTACTCTTCCAGGGCCAGGCTCATCGCCCTCACGGACAGGCCCGGTTCGTCCTCTATGGCCAGCATGGGGTAACGCTCCTCCGCCTCTTTGACCCCTGGGGCTTCCCCGGTCGCTGAAAGTGACCGTTCAATGTCAATCGTCGGCGTGTTGCTGACGATCCCGGCCAGCCGCTGGAGTATGTACCGGGCGTGCATCTCCAGAGAGAAGAACACCATGGGGGTGGTCTTGTCTTGGTTGGCTATGACGTTCAGGGCCCACCAGGTCTTGCCGACGCTGGTGCGGGCCAAGAACAAGAAGACCTCTCCGGGGGCGATGCCCCCGTTTGTTCGGGAGTCGTAGAGGGGGTAGCCGGTGGGGATACGGGTCAAACCCGAAGTCGCCCACCGGCCCAACTCCTCGCCAACCTCCTCTAGTCGGCGGATAGACACTGCCGTCAGGCGACCTTGAACCCGGCGGGGATGTCTAGGTTTAGTTGCTGGAACACCCAGTCAGGGGCCCGGGTCTGGAACCTGTCGGACTTGACCCACAGGCCCACCTTGTATTCGCCGCCCTTGTCCAGCAGGTTCTTGTGGCGGAAGTCGGGCGCCGATGGGTTGCGCTTGTCGTTGAGGTTGTTGAACCAGTCGTTGGGGTTGGTGACGAGAGCGTCCTTCCACTTGTCCTCGTCGCTGGAACCGGCATGGATCGGACCCGCAAGAGGCCCTGGCGCTGGTGCCGGTGCCGGTGCCGGTGCTGGTGCCGGTGCCGGTGCTGGTGCCGGTGCTGGTGCCGGTGCCGGTGCCACCGGAGCCGCTGCCGGGATCGCCTGGGTCACGACGCCAACTGCGATCCGGTCCTTCAGGTCGTTGTGGACAGTCTCCACCATTGCCAGGTACTTCTCGCCATCACCTGTTCCGCAACAGATCGAACCCGCCACCTTGGCGGCCACCTGTGCGAGGATGGCATCTTTCTCTTCTGGGCTGTAAGCCAATGTATTTTCTCCTTAGGAGTTGGTTCGTTCCAGGGCCTCACCGAATGGGCACTGCAACCAGTAGTCACAGAACCTTTCGGAGCAAAGAAACGAGGTTGTATTCGGCATAAAGGTATTACCCTCAATGAGCCCCGTCGTTATCAGGGCTTTTGACTTCACAGCGTCAATCTGCTCCACGGTGCGTGGTGCGTCGATCCGCTGAAAGTCCCCCTTCCATGATGCAATGTCATAAGTGAATGTGACTTTGTCATCTTGAAGGATCTCTCGCAGGGCTCCGATGTAGAACCCCGGCTGCGGCGTGTTGCGGTGGCTTTCCTTGTTCTTCTGCCACTTCTTCTTAGCGGTCTTGTGATCGACAATCCGGTGCCAGCCGTCCGGTCCCTGGAGGACCAGATCGACGGTCCCCTTCCTGACCCACATATTCTCCTCGTGGGGGGTGTCGTCGGTCAGGGGCAGCATGACGGACTTCTCCACCATCTTGACTTCGTACTCGTCCGGCCAGACACGGCCCTGGTCGAAGTAGGCCACGATCAGGGCAGACAGCATGTTCTCTGCGTCCTTGAGGTCCAGGTCGACCCGCTGTTCCCGGGCGGTCTCCTGCTGGTAGTTCCAGGAGAAGATTTCTGGGTCCGACCGGGCGATCTCGTTGTTGAGTTCGGCCAGGGCTTCTGCGATCACATCGCCCTTCTCTACGAGGTTCCCCTCCATCCGCTGGACGTAGTAGAGCGCAAGGCCAGCGTGGTAGCCGGTGCCCATGGCCCGGTTGATGTCGGAGGTATAGACCCTGTCGGGGGCCTTGGAGTAGGACAGCCTCAGGTGGCAGATTTCTGCGGTGTTGATGTCCGACTGGTGGATTTCCCGTGGACGGAACTGGTTGAGTTCCTGGGGGTCCAGCAGTCCTGTGGTCTTGGGGCTCAAGTTCTGATCCTTTGTCCGTCCATGCGTGCTTTAGCAACCGCCCAGTAGACCTGGTGGGGTTCCAGGTTCAGGTCGGAGGCGATGGACTTCGCATCGTCCCCCATGTCGTAGCGCCTGATGATCTCTCGCTTCTGGGACCGGTTGGTTGAGGTCCTATTCTTGCGGTTGGGTGTGACATTGTGGATGTCGAAGATGTAGTAGACCCAGCCACGGGTCTTCTCCAGGCTCTCGCTGATTTCTTTAGGGGTCAGTCCCTGGATGTGTAGGAGGATTGCCCGGGCCTCCGCACCGTTCCAGCGGGAGTCTTTGAACGCCTGCCTCACGGTCTCAGGCGTCACTGACAACACGCCAGCGATGTCTTGAACAGACACACCGAAGGCCCACAGGTGCCTGACACCATCTGATATTTCTTCCCCGAAATAGCCCGCCAGCCGGGCGTTCTCACAGGCCTGGCGGATCTTGGGGGCGTTGATACCGAAACGGTTCAACTGGATACTCACAGGGCTAACCTCATGTTCTCCCTGGTCAGCACAGTAATCTCGCATCAACACGGAGACCCAATCAGGGTCGGGAGCGTCGATAGCCTCAGCGATTGTTTGCAAAGTGTTCCTCCTGTTCCAGGCGGGCCCGCTTGAGGCGGGCCCTCCAGTACCTGGTGACTGGTCAGTGGCAGTTAGCCTATCAGGTGTTTTGGAGGAAGTGGTGGACCCTAAAACAGGGAGTCCTGGGAGTCGTCCTTGTCGGCTCCTGGGGCCATGAGATTGTCCCAGGTCACAAGCCCAATCACCCCATCCTTTGTCAGCCCCGACGCCCGCTGAAACCGGATCGTTTCTCGGCGTGTGCGCCACCCGAACCTGCCGTCCGGTGGGCCAGCGTCGTAGCCCTTCGCCCCCAACTGGCGTTGAGCAATCTCCACGGCCTTGCCTTTAGACCGTCGAAATCGGAGGGGCTTTCGTGAGACCTCTATGCGGAGACCCTGGACAAAGAGCGCAATAG
>Ga0110931_1000471_pt1 | contig 15234 bp, 22 predicted proteins | sample 4_EtaG_FD_79333 | JGI IMG/M metagenome (GOLD analysis project Ga0110931, IMG submission 79333) | Marine viral communities from the Subarctic Pacific Ocean - 4_ETSP_OMZ_AT15127 metaG (version 2) (version 2) | ecosystem: Environmental > Aquatic > Marine > Oceanic | place: Pacific Ocean | collected... | reverse complement strand
TGTAAAGGCTTGCCTTCTTGCAGCTTGTTCGGCAACTGGGCGTAACTCATCGGAGAGATTCGCGTCACCGACGTATCGGCCTGATTATTGGTTTCTCCCACATCCGTGCGAATCATCTGGTCCAGAAAATCAATTGTCGCTGGTGGGAAATCGTAAGTCGCCGTACCGGCAGTGATGCTCTGCGTACCTTCCTCTATTGTCCAGAGGTTCAAGCCACGATTGATCCACTCAATAGACATCAGGTCGAGGCTGCGCCTCGCCGTCTTCAGGTCATAACCGCTGCGCATCTCCAGACCGGCACGCTCATAGGCCTCCTCACAGATATCAACGATATCCAGAGTAAAGTCACTGGTGCCAGAAGTTGCCATCTAGGCGTACCTTTTCTTCGTCTTTGTCTTTTTCTTTTTGCTCTTAACCTTCTGGCCGGTTTTCTTGGCGTACCTAGCGGCAGCTTTCTCCGGCCCCTTGCCGTAACCGAACACTTTTTTATTCGGACCCTTACCAACAGTTGGCATCACGTTCTCCTTCTGGCAGCTTTCCTGCCCTCTGACATGGCAATAGCCACAGCCTGCTTAGGGTTCGTTACCTTCGGACCCTTCTTGCTGCCGCTGCGCAACTTGCCTTTCTTGTACTCCGACATGACCTTACGCACTTTGCGCTTCCCCTTGGGGTTCTTTACTCCCTTGCGGGGCTGTGCCCTGGAGGCCGCCATTAACCTAGAGACCTGCCTTGGCAGCAAGAACCCTATCTACCTTCTCCTCAAGGCGGTCGAACCTTTCCAGAATCCTATCAAGGCTCACTTCAACTTCCGGCTTGGTAGCATAGGTCTTGGCAACCTCTTCCCTAGTGTTGGAAATCTGCTGCCGGATATCAACAATCGATTGAGACATACCGCGCACCCACCAAAAAAACGAACCGACCGCACCGGTCAGAACAATATTCCAAATCAAAGCCGACTGCTCTGGCATACGCAAACCCTTCAACAAGAATTTATCGGTCAATCGTAATACTTAACCGCCCGAATCATTATCTCGTATGCGTCTCCGCTTGCCTCAGTCCCTAGCGTTGATAAAAGAACATCCCCAGTGGGGTTTGTTCCGTACATTTTCAGGCCGCCCACGGTACTGAAGTCCTGATACGTCCAGCCGACGCCCAAGTTCAGGGCGACAACGTCCGTGTCTGCATCATACCAAAGCTGGACACCGTCAAATCCATAGACCTGCCCCCAGATTTCTTGAATGCGAACCTCATTGCACGCATTACCGCGTGCATCTGTAGCAAGAGCGGAAACGTCGATCTTCGTGACCTTTGCCTCGCCTGTGCTATCGGAAAGATTGGTAAGCTGGACGACCAGTTGTCGCTCACCATCTTGAATTGTGGTTGTGCTTACCGCATCAGCCATGAGAATCTCCTATAAAGAAAGAGGGGGGCAAAAGGCCCCCCGCCTTCATTTAGAACTAGCCTTAACCTTCCCCACTAAAACAAGCGCCTTGTAAGCAGCGCTCCCTTCAGGAGGAAGCTCTTCCTTTTTAGAAGGCTTTTTAGCCGAAGCAGAAGAATCTTTTTTAGGAGCAGCCATAGATCACCTCTATACCTGATCGCTATACTGGACCATGCCATCAGTCTGCCGCTGGGCTGCTGTGAAGAGATAATCACAATCAACCTTGTTGGCAGTGGCTTCGCCAGCAACCGCTGCAACCCATGTCGTAAGCTGCGAAGTGGGAATGTTATCAGTGGTCGTGACCTTGAGAACGCGGTCAACATAGAACTCGACCTTGCCCGTTCCGGTTACCACGAAACCCAGACGGCGATCACCAGAGATGGTGCCCCCAGAAACGGAGCCATCCTCCAAATCAATGCCCGTATCCGTAGAGGTTTCAGTGCCACCGCTATCACAGACGGCCTTAATAGAGGCATCGCCGTCCGTTACGAGGAAGCCAATCTGGTTGTTTGTTGCAAACGGAACGCCTGTTGCCAGAGTACCATTCTCACAAAGACCGACAAAGACATCCATCTGATCCGCATCAGTCGATACAATGCGTGTTTCAAAGAACAGCTTCTTGCTGGCCTCCGCCTGCCATATCTCGTTACCTTGCAGGGATGCGCCGGTATTATCCGAACCTGTCCCAGCAATCTCATACCAACCGCCAACAGCATCAGCGAGAATAGCTCCCGTGCCGCTGGTAAGCTGTGAGTAAGTCCAGTCATTCGTGCCATCAACGGCAATGCCGGTGAAGTCATCAAACTGCACAACATAATCAGGGTTCAATTGCAGCGGAAGGTTCTTAAACCAAGTGCCGCTGGCTACGGTGCGGCCCTCACCGCTGTACATCATCGGGCCGGTAAAACGTGTCGTTCCCATGGAACTACCTCCTTACGAAAGGATTTGCCCTAGAGTCTTCGTAAGCGTCCGCTGGGCCGGTCGCTAGGGCTGATTGCTCCCAGAGGGGGGAGGGGCACACCGCACCCCTCCCGATAACATTAAGCGCCAGGAGAACCGAAGATTCCCAGCGGATCACTAACGCCAAACGAATAACGCTCGCGAGCTTTATAGCGAACATTACCCGTGTTGAAGTCGCCATCCATAGACGTGGTCATGGGCGCACGTTCAAAGTGCTTCATGCCATTCGGTACGTCTGTGATGATGAACCAAGCATTCGTGTCGGTCAGGTAATGGTTAACCTTATAACCTTCAGGAATGGTGCCATTGTTCTTGATGGCATTGATGTCGTTATCCGCCGTAGATGGACGCAACTCACTGTCCAGAATACGGCTTGCCACAAACATCAAGTCCGGTGGAACAACAATCCGACGCGGACGTGCCGCAATCAGAAGGCCCCTTTGGTCCGTCCATTTGGCGATCTGAATGACAGCAGACTCCAGAGAAGTCTCATTCAGGTCAGTGGCTGTTGACGGGGTATTGGAATTGGTCCCGCCGGAAGCCAGTGGATGCGCGGTATTGAAAAGCGTCACACCGTCGCCAGACTGATAGCTGCCGCCAGATTGCCCATTGTTGAGCGGGAAGGCTGCCTTGGTCTGCTTGGTGTAAGCCATCGCACGGGCGAGTGCCTTGGTGTAACGGGCACTAAGGCTGTCATAGAGGTTATCCTCCATGGCTTCCTCGGTGATCGCAAATCCCATTGCAATCGTTTCGTGGTTATACCTCGCGGTGAAAGTTTCCTGCGCATTATCATACGAAAGAGCTGAACCCTCGTCTTTGACGGGGGCGGCATCGAAACCAGCCAGCGCGACCTCTTCTTCAAAAGATCGATCCGAAGATTCCGTTTCGTAGATTTCGTCTGCTTCGTCTTCGTACTTTGCGTACTCCAAACCAAACAGAGCGTTAATCCCAGGCAGGAGTTCTTTAAGCATTTGCGCTCTTGAAATAGCCATAGCTTAATTACTCCTATATACCGGTTGAATCTTGCAACTGATGCGCAGCGCAAGAATCGCCCGTGGCATCGCCAGGGCCGTTGAACTTACAAAGAACATCCGTGTAAGTATCGCCAACCGTGGAGTTCGGACCCTCGACAAAGCCAAGAATCTTTACTGGCAAGGTTTTTGTGGCAGCAATAGTGTTACCATCAATAGCGTTTTTGGATGTTCCAATTGAAGTTGATCCAGCAGTTTGAACCACTGCAACATTATTCCCAAGACCGGTTTGGGCAATTGCCTCATCACCTTGGGCCTGGAAAACAATATTCGGATCATCAACCACATAGGCCTTAATATCGGTAGCCGAAGTGCTGGCAGGCCAGTACTGGGCATATGTAGGTTGATTGGTGCCAGGATCAGTATAACTGCACCCGACAAAAATCCCCAACGGAGTTAACGTCGTCGTACCGGTGTCTTTCTCGACAGTACCGGCAGCTACGATCTTGACGACATCCCCGTAAAAGATACTGGTTCCATAACTGTTGGTAACCTTGTATTGCCGTGTGGCACCAGAAAAAGTGCCTGCGCCAAGAACACCAACAGGACGGAAACCATAAGGGGCTGCTGTTGTAGCCATTTAGGTATCCTCCTTCAAAGGACAGGGTTAAAGCACAGCGGAAAACCTAAAGGGGTTTGCCGCCACCGAAAGAAACCCGTGTAGTCGATTCATTAAGTTTCGGCATACGCGGATCATCCTCTCGCATGAAATTGCGATTAACCGATTCGTTCTGCTGATGAGCCAACTTGGCATAGTATTCAGAGCGAAGATTGTAATTTTCCTCACTCGTCTTACACAAGAGAAGACCTCCCACTTCGATGTTCCCGACATAATCACTGCCTCTATCAGAGGCCATCATCATCTCCGGATGATCCTCCGCTCTCACAGGCTCCCAGCCTTCACGGAATCTCTTGGACGCATTTACGTTGTCCTGATTTCCCATGATGGAAGTTCTGATCCAGCGGAAAACCCAGCCATCCTGCGGAGCAGGATCAGGCAATACTTGAGGGGGTTCCCAAGACTTCGTTCTTTCATCAGTTTCACGAGATTCAGTTTCTCGCGGTGTGCGCTCGTCTGCCGCTATGTCAGCCATTGACTGTCTCCTTCACAACCTGTGCCGCATATTGTTCCGGCGTTATCCCAAGTTTGCTGGCGAGGCGAACCTGAGAGGAAGATAACTCCACTTTGCTCGGCTTCTTGCCACCGCGACCTGCGGGGGCGACCACCGGAGTCTTTCGAGAAGTCGGAGTCCCACTTCCAGGGGATGTTTCCTTCTCAAAATGATCTGGGAACTTTGTTCTAAGCTCCTTGTCTACTGTCTGATAATACTCGTCATGGACGCGGGGATCGTACCCCTTCCTGATAAGTTGTTCGTGTACACCCATGGCAAATCCTGTCAATTGCTCATACCCAGGACTTTGGAACCAAGAGTTTTTCTTGAGCCAAGCCACCGCTTTTGGATCGGGCGGCGGAACGTGCTGTTGTTGCTGCCCTTGAGGGGGAAGCTCCTGGCCTACAGGCTGCTCATTGTACCCATCCGGCACAGCCACATTGTAATGGGAGCGCTCGGCATGAAGGCGGGAAACCTCTGACTGTGCATCAGCAATAGCATCAGCATCACCAGTCTCGTATGCCTCCTTGAACCTAGATTTCGCAGCATCAAGTTCCACGTCATTCTTGGCAGAAACCTGATCGTACAACAGCCTTCGGCTGTTTGATAACTGGTCCTTGAGTGCCTTGTTTTCGCTCTGCACATTCTGTGCAAAACGAACAGCCTCAGTATTCTCTCTCTCCGCCGACTCCTTTGCTCGGCGCTGATTGTGATATTCATAACGCAGCGTATCCATACGCGACTTAACACGCTCGGACATACCAGGAATGTCTTCCTCCAGATTGTCCGCAACTTCCCCACGCGGAGGCCGGTTACGGTCCTCTTCCGGAGTGTCGTCTATCACCGAAACCTCTACGTCAGGGACATCCTCTGACAAGATATTGACGGGATCGGTAAAATTATTGGACTTCTCTTCCTCAAAAAGATCGGGTTCTTGAAGTTGTTCTTGTGCTTCCGGTTCGGCGCTCATGCTCTTATCACCCCTCTCGGATCACGGACAACGGCCTGCGGCACATCATCGGTAATAAGCCTGTACTTCTCGCCTTTAATTTCCAAGCGGGTTCCTGAATACGACCGCATGACAATAAAATCACCCTTCTCACAGTAGGCCCCACTGGGGAACTTCCGCTGTGGCGTTTCCACATAACAGTCTGGGCCAAGCGCCACGACTAGCGCCGTGATGCTGGCGGTTTCTTCACGCTCCCGCACATCATCGGTAATGTAAATACCGCCATCCGTCTTTTCATCCTGCTTAGGCAACATCACCAGAATATGATAAGAGCAGGGTTCCGGTAACTGACTGGCTACCTTCTTCTCTTTCTCCTCACTGAGCTTAACAACCTTTTTCTCGGACACTAGTTTCTCCTTGCGTTTTTGCTTTGAAGCGGGGGGTAACGCTCCCCCTGCGCATTTGTTAGCCAAGTGGCAGGCAGTGACGATCTGCCCAGATGTTTCACATGAAACATCGTTTAACCATCCGATCCGTCTTCAGCCTTTCTTTGTTTTTCCATCAAGTCCAGTATTTCTCTTTCAGCAACCGCAAGGCCCTCTATCACTCCGACCATCTTCTGATACTCATCAAATGACGAGGCCCCTCCCATTGCAAGATCGTCCGCTTTTTCATTCATCAAATTCCGCAATGTCTTTCGATAAGCCGAAAATAAAGATTGATCAAGCAATATTAACCCTTCCCATTTCTTTTCACATCATCATCCAGAAGCGCTTTTGCCACTTCCGTAGAGAGCCGCGCCCTCTCCAGAACCGCTTTTTCCTCTGCTTCGGACACCTTCATGGCCGCTTCTTCCTGGGCTTTTGCTACCTGAACGCCCAGTCTGACACCTTCAAGCTCGGCATTCTGCGCCATCTTGTCGCGCTCAAGCTCCTGAGAAGAACGCTCCTTCTCGGCATTGAACATGATCCTCGCCTTGTCAGTCTCGGCCTTCCTCTGAATATCAGCCATACGAAGCTGAAGCTCTTGCTGCTGCAACTGGAACATCGGGTCTTGCGCCTGCTCTTGCGCCTGCTGCTGCTGGGCTTCGGCAACGTCCTTGTTAAACAGCCTCTCAGCCGCTTCCGCCACAAGGCGCGATAGCTTGACTTCAACGTCTTCAGGCAGCGGCTCGTTTGGCGGAGGCAGTTCCACCCCAAGCTGCTTCTCGATTTCCTTGCGGTACATAAAGCCAAGATGCTCCTGCACATGAGCAGACATCGCAGCAGAAATTGTTCCGGCCATTGGGCTTTGAGACACAAGCTGCTGTATCTTCGGGTCCTGTATGGCAGCCATATGCACCTGAATATGAGCTTCCTGATCTTGATGAATGAAGGCCTTCAACGGCTTGCTGTTCAAGACATCCATGTTCTCGCTGACCGGATCGCGTGGCACCATCTCCTCACTGAGAGGAATAATCTTTTCGGCATCCTGAATGCCCAGAACATCCAGCATCTGACGGTGCAACTCCGGAAGGTCGTACATCTGCGGTGCAGACTGGGACAACTGGAGAGCGGCCTGATACTGCATGATACGCTGGCTCATGGTGGCAGCATTAGGATCGGATACCGGAATGACATCCACTCTGCCATCAAAGTCGTCGCTCTTTATGGCCTCCTTGTCATCGGCCTTGTATTCATATTCGTCTTCCGCGTAGTCGCGGACGATACCTGCAATCAGGATAAACTCCTTGCGCATGGCATCGTGGAGCCTTGCCTGAATGGCTGACATGACTTTCATTGACCGCTCAATGAGAGCTAGGGTGGTGCCCACGGGGGCATCCTGTTTCATATCCGCCAGCTTCAGATCGGTGATCGAAGCGAAACGTCTGCCTTCCTCGACAATTTCTCCTAGCAGTGCATGAAGAACACTGCTCGGTTCCTTGTACGGGAGGAAGGTTATGTTGTCCCTTATGGCCCCGCCAGGAACATCAACGTCCCTGAACTCTCCAGGCATGATCGGGGAATCATCCCCCTTGATACGCAGTCCTCTTGACTTCAGGCCGCCTGGAAGGTTCGCCAGGGTTCCGGCATCGACAAGCTGCCTGAGAAGAGATGTTGCCGATTTGGCAATGCCGCCAATCAGGTGGATCAAACCAAACCCATAGAAGCCCAGTCCTGGCATATACTGGTAATGCACAAAATGCAGCCGCTTCATGCGCAGCGGATCGTCTTCATACCAGTTACGCCGTATAGAAAGAACCGAACTGCTTCCCTTCACGAAAGTAACGACATAGGGAAGGGCAATGCCCGTCTCTTCGCCGTCATCGTCAGTATCCTCATAGCCCTCAAGGTCCAGATCAACGTGCATTTCCAGCAAGACATAACGGTCGTCATGCTCATAGGTTGGATTTTCTCCATCAAGCTGGTCGTATTTCTCTTGAATCTCTGAATAATCCGGCGCATTCGGTGACAATTCAATGTCTCGGTACAGACCAGCGACCTGCAACTTGCGGACATCGTTATGACCTTTCCGCATCATGTGGGTATAACGGGAGGCTGTCAGGAGATCGGACGCTCCATAAGAAACAACAAAATCCTCTGCCGGTATGAAGTGGGAGCAAACCCGCCCCATGTTGGGGTCATAGTAAATCTTCTTGAATGACGATCCGGCCAAGGGCAGCGAGAACAGCATCTGTTCCGTTTCCGGCCTGAACTCCGTCATCTTCTCGGTCAGCAGATAGTTCATGTGCTGCTGGATACGCAGCGCCTGCTCTTCCTTCTGATCGGTTATCTCACCAACAATCTTGGTTTTCACAGGACCCGACGCAGGAAACAACTCCATGATCGCCTGTGACTGAAACCTGACCACGGCTTCCGTCAGGATCGGATGATAAACTCCGCAAGCTCCAGGCCACGGCGTTGTCCTGTCGTCTGTCTTCAGACCAAGAAGATCAAGCCCTCTGGTGTAGGCCCGTGCCCAATCGGCGCGGGAATTGCGGTCTCCTTCAAACTCTCCGTTCAACTGGGAGGCCAGCCGCTGCAATACGGTGTCCTCCATATGCTCGGCTAAATTGGAATCGAAGCCGTCATCGTCTGAGACTTCCCCAGAATCGGGATCAAAATCAATGACAATGCCGCCATCGTCCGTGGAGATAGCCACAGCATCCGGATTGACAACAGCAACCTCAACCGCAGACGCACCAGTGTCCGCGTCAAGACCCCGAAGCTCTTCTTCCGTAACGGTACTTTCGGAACGTGTCGGAGCTTGGGCAATGCTCTTGTCTATTGCCATTAACTAGACCTTCTTAATTGTGGACACCCACTCGGCGGGAGGCTTCTGCGCCGTGTCCGTGATCTGGTCCGCGTAGGCATAGAACTTGGTGCCCTTGGTTGCAGCGCCGGTTCCCTTGATCGGTATCTGTTTGCGGGGAACCTGCTCTCCAATGGTGCGGCCTATCAATCTTGGCTTGTGCATCTCTGTCTCCTAGTAATATTCCGCCTTCTGGTAGGGCAGTTCCTGATCTTCATAATCAGAAGCAACCCTGATGAAACCACCCTGCCGGAAACGCAGCAACGCCTGAGTGCTGCTATCGACAAGATCATCGTGATCGCCAACCGGAAAGGCCGCGAACTCCTCAATAACTTCTTCCGCCCACTGCTTGTTCGGCGTCCAGACAATGCCGGAAGCAAACAGATCGCTGACCGCATTTACCCTTGCGATCTTGTCGTTACCCCTTGAGGGGGTGAAGTCGCTCACGGGAATGCCCATTTGCCGCAACTCAAAGATCAAGGGCGACCCAGCCGCCTTTGCCTCAACGATACAGGCATCCGGTTCCCAGTGGTTATAGGTTCTCTGGGCCACCTTCTTCAGTTCAGGAAACTCCATCCTGTCCTTGAAGGCATCCAGAAGAATAATGTTGGCGGCTTCTCTACCGTCATCGTCTGGCTGGTAGAAAACGCCCCATGTTGTACAAGCCGAATAGTCAGACCGTTGGGTCTTCAAAAAGGCAGTGTCCCAGGACTGGATGATAAACTCGCACGGCGGGGGTTCGTCTTCCTCCCACCTGCGCCACCAGTCCCGCTTGACCATGGCCTGCTCTTCGGACGTGGGGTCCTGCTGATATTGCGCAGACCACTTCGCCGCTGGCAGTTCCGCCTTTAATCTTTCCAACTCCTCCTTTGACCAGTATTCCGGCCACAACGAATTGCTTGATGGCAATATAGCGGGAAGCTGGATCACCTCCCACGCATCGGAACCGTCCCTCTGGTGCGAGGACTTTAACAATTGACCGGTCAAATCTCGTTGGTGCCATCGGGTCATCACGACAACGATGGAGCCTCCAGGCTGCAACCGCTGTCGAGGTCCTGATGTATACCACTCATAGACCGGATCGAAGACCGAAGGATCGGGAGACCTTGCCTCCTGCTCACTGTGCGGGTCATCGATAATCAGCAGATCGGCACCCTTACCGGTAACCGCACCGCCAACGCCGATGGCAAAATACTCACCCTCTTCATTGGTGTTCCACCGTCCTGCTGCCTTGCTGTCTTGGCGCAGCTTCACACCTGGAAAGGCGGATTGGAAATCTTCTCTGCCGACAAGGTTCCTAACCTTACGGCCAAAGCCCACGGCCAGTTCTGCGGTATGGGCGGTCTGAATGACTTTCGTTGACGGGCTTCTGCCGATAAACCACGCAGGCAAAAGATAACTGGCAAACTCCGACTTGGTATGGCGTGGCGGCATATTGACAATAAGCCGCTTCAACTTGCCATCGGCAACACGCTCAAAGGCGTCGGCCATGATCCTGTGATGCGAGCCTTCGATGAAGGCAGGCCACATACTCTTTACAAAAGGCAGGAAGTTCTTCGCGATTTTTTCGCGGTTCGTCGCTTCCTCAAGGCGCTCAAGAAGCGCCAGGATTTCCCTCTGCTCCTCATAAGGGAGCGCAGCCGCTTTCTGAATGTAGGCATCAAGCTGCGGATCGGATGTCGCCAAGGGGGGAATCCCTCCACTAAATATGGTATACGTTTCCGTAATTGTACCATCATGTGCCTATTGACATAGATATGTCAATATTTGTCAGTCAATATTTGTTATAAAAGAATACTGGAATTAAAGGGATGTTTCTACGCACAGCCATCATCGCCATGTTTTTTCTGGCCCCGTTCACGGGCTACGCCCAGGAACGCGAGTTCATCATCCCCACGGGCTGTATGCCGAAAAAGGCAATGCTCAATACTCTTTCCATAAAATATGGGGAAAAGCCCGTTGCTCTTGGACTTACACCAGGGCCGCTGATCTTTCAGCTTATGGTCAATCTAAAGACCAGAACATGGAGCGTCGTTCTCACCGGCCTGAACAATATGTCGTGCCTTATAAGTTCGGGAACCGAAATGGAATTTGCCGCAACCGGCCTGTGCTACCGCCGCTCAAATGACGTGAAGTCAAACTTCGGGGACAGATCAGCTTCCTTGGACCAGACCTCGTACCGGCAGATATGTGCGCAGGGTTCCTCCCAGATGGATACCGCGAGTGAGCGATCCGCAGCACCGCCTTTGCCAAGGTAATCTTCGCGCCAATCCATCATGGCAAACCGGCTGGGCCGGTACTTGAGAAACTGCGCCCGTCCTTTCTTACAGGCCCACAACCTCTCCGAACAAACCAGCGCCATGGAAAAGACGCCAATCTTAAAAGCATGATCGATAAACTCCCGTATCATTGAGAACGGCGGATTGGTTATCAGGATGGGCGACATGGGGGTGTCGTAGTCAAAGAAGTCCTGACCGGTTGTGATATCTGTCTCTATAGCCTCGACACCATGGGAACGAATCGCATCGGCAATCCTGCCATCCCCCGCACAGGGTTCCCATACCGGAATAGGCGGTCTCACGTTGCCCATTCTGATGGCATTGATCTGCACGTCGAGGAACTCCCGTGTCATACGCTCCGCGATTTTGGGAGGCGTCGGGTAGAAGTCGTTTTTTACTCTCATCAGCGCTACATATCCCTTGGATAGACCGACCTTGTCCGACCGGTATGTTTCTTCAACAGACCACGCTCACACAACAAGTCCACGATGCGGAAAGCTCCTGATTTATTTTTCATGCCAAGGCCATCGGAGATTTCCTGGTAGCTTGGGCCGTAGCCATAGCGCCCCCAGAAATTCATAATGAAATCAAGACACTGTTTCTGACGTTTGGTCACTGTTTTTCGCCTCCTTTTCTAGTTCTTCTGGGGTTTTGGAGAACAGGTTCACGTTCCCCGATATGGTTGTCCTCTCGCCATCGGCAACGAAAGGATATACGGTATGGTTCAGCCAATGGGGGAAGATCACGAATTTTCCAGGCTCCGGTACGATGTCCAGCACCTTGGGAGGGCGGAATTGCATCGGTCCACGCTGGGAAAAGGGTCCATTGAAGAACTTTATGCAGCCATCCAGGTAGCCTGAAGAGTCAAACAGGTTGCTGGCCGACTCATTGCGCATATTTTCCGGCACCCGCGTCCACATTACGAAGGACATCCCCGCTTCGGTGTCGCAACCATGGTCGTGCATGGGATTATAGTCCCCTGCGAACATATGCACCGACCATAAGTCCTTGCATTGCGCACCGACCCACGGGATTTCGTCTGTCAGGGCGGTTTGTTTGCCGAAAGCCTGGATGTAGGTCATGGCAAGCTGCTCGACCATGGTGTAAACCTTGCCGAATATGGGATTATCCCTGGATAACCCCAGTTGTTCCCCCCTTTTCATCTGCCCGACCAGGGTATGGCCGTGACTTTCCTTGTTTTTGTCTGCCCTGACGCGGTCAAGCTCCACATTGAGGGCATCGACCATCTCCATTGGCAGCATGGTCTGGCAAAGCATGAAATCAACGATGGAAAACAGGGTGATCTCCGCCTCAAAGGGCTGGAATGCCTTGCCTTCCTGCTTTCCGTCATCCACAGTCATGTCTTTTCCTCGACCGGCAGATAAACAAAAACCAGAGTGTTACAGGCTGGGCAGTGCAGATTGGTGATGACTGCGAACCCTTCCTCGTCCGCTTCATGGTCGCCCCCCCAGATTAGTTTCTCTTCGCAATGCCAGCAATTCATGTATGAAATCCTCTCTCCCATTTCTTGTGGCGGAAATAAGGCACCCAAACGTAGGGAAACATCCATATCACCGACAGAATGCAACGATTTATCCAGTCATAGGGGTGGAACATGGGGCGCAGCACATCCATGAAGAGAACAACACGGATATTGTCCGTTGGATTGTGCGCTTCATGCAGGTAGGTGTCGTCAAAGAACACGACTTCGCCTTCTTTCCAGTCATATCGCTGTCCTGCCACCAGGATATGGCAGCGATGGCGACCTTTTTTAGGGATAATTACCCCAAGATGCGCCCGTAGCACCCCCGACCATGGTCCCTGATGGGGAGGTAACGACTTATGGGGGGCCAGAATGGACAGGTAGGCTGACACAATCTGCTTATGTCTGCCGATAATCTCCATGGTCTTGGGCATCAGGGCGATATTCTTCCGGAACCTGATCCCTGCACACTTGAGAAAGAAGAACTTCCAACGGTCATCGTCGGAAAGATACTCCTGATCCGGCGACATGGTCTGGAACGGGGTCAACTCCTCATAACGCTGCATGAGTTTATCGACCTCTGCACGAATCACCGGATAGCCCTCCTCCAAATCCTTGGTGGCACCAAGCAGATGCTTGTCGAAGAAGGGCTTATCCCCGTGGATGCAGTTACTATGGAACTTGTCGAACACGGCACGATAGAGCCAAGCCTCCAGGGATCGCATCCATGCCATTGGTGTCCATTCAGCCACCCATATTCTCCCTCCACCATACAGTCTGCGCCATATCGTTTTCCTGTTCCGCCGCTTCCTCCAGCACCGAGGCGAGAGGAACCCGCTCCGATTTGGAGCCGTTTGTCCTTGCCACCGACAGGCGTTTTTCATTGAAGGCGTACTCTTTTAAGTGCCAATCATAACCCCAGAACGCGGCCCCGCGCAAAATCATCACCCAGTAGGTGTTATGGTAAGAATGCAGGTTCACCAAGGTTCCGACATTCATATGCCCACCGAATATATTGAGGGCGGCAAGCGACGACAGTTTGGTGCCGCCGCGATACAGATCGCCTTTTCTGCCAGCGTGTATGGCCGGTCCCAGGAATACCGGCACATCCAACTCCATGGCATAAGCGGCTGCCTGTTCAAAATAACCAGCAAGAACGGCAGCCTTCATACCTTCTCTACGAAAGCCGTGTTCATCCCGAAGCAAATATGACATTCGCCGTTTGCACTCAATGCCAAACTGGATACTGCCATCCTCGGCGCTAACCAGATAGTCGATACGCTTACCGCTGGGCATTTCATATTCGGGCACAAAATCCCAACCATTGCCAACAATGAAGTCATGGACCCAGGCAGATGCCTGTTCTTCGGTATTGATGTTAGCCATCGCTAAGATCATTCTCCCGCTTGTGGCGAATCACGTCATTGTCCAGTTCACGATAGGCTTTGTCGGCCCGTTTCTGGCTATTACGCTCCACCGACCTGCGCAACTTCAGCATCATTATGTCGTTGGCCTCACCAAGAGGATACTTGAGCATGACATAAACCCGATATCTGCCATAGGACGCCTGGATATCTGTGCGTTCCAAAGCATACCCAGCAACATTCACTTCTGCCATGAAGTTGGTAACGACACGCTCCGCCTCTGCGGTGAATATTTTATTTTCATTCTGTCCGCTTTCGGCAACGAAGGCCTTCACTCTTGAAGACATCATGCCATCGACGCGATCCGCAAGGACCCGCTTGGCATTTAATATTGCTCGGTCATATGATAATTGCAGGTTCGGACCTATGGCAGTGCCAACGGAATACACGGCCTCCGCCTCGTCCTTTGTGGGAGAAGAGAACCATTCCGGTATCTCTTGCACCGCCTCACTAACAACCTCCGCATTGCGCTTGGTCCATATGGAATGCGCACTCTCCATCGGCGGCGGCGTACAGGCAGACAACAGAATGCAGACTGCCCCTATAAAAAGAATAAATTTCACTGTCACCTCCAGTCACGTTGCTAACCTGCGAGGCAGGATAGAGATGCTAACGTAGGATTATGCCATTCCTGCTTACAGAAGCCATGTTACCTACTGTAGTTTCACGCGCAACCGTGAACTCCCTCTGTTTCCCTGCCTCTAAGCTGGGTAGCTAACCAGCTCACTACAACATAGCATAAACATAGCATCAACGTCAAATGCACTATGTGAATCCGGTTTTCCCTAGTACTAACTAGCCTATGAAGTACTAGCCTATTAGGTACTAGCCTTATTTAGTACCTACATAATACCTTGAGAGTACTAGACATTAAGTACTAGACGAAAGGTACTAGCCTATTGTACTTGACAAGTACTATTAATAAGGTTAGTACTCAGTAGTACTAGGTTAGTACCGAGCTTGAGGGCATTCCTTTTCCGCCTACAAGACCCCTCTCTAACAAGCTCATTATGTTCTTGCCTAGTACTGCTAAAACTGTTGGAAATTGAACCTCCATATTGTGCCCCCACCGGATTTTTGGTGGGGGTACTTTTTTTTGCGTCGTATCCACGAACATTAACCTGACAATGCTTGTGCAGAACCATCGGGGGTTACTATCCCACCGGATAAATACAGGCATTTCAAGCACTTACGTTATATTGCCAATTTAGTTATGGGCAGTCCTGAGAATCGTGGGATTGTTTGAGTGGAACAGTGTGTAGGG
>Ga0110931_1000469_pt1 | contig 15252 bp, 14 predicted proteins | sample 4_EtaG_FD_79333 | JGI IMG/M metagenome (GOLD analysis project Ga0110931, IMG submission 79333) | Marine viral communities from the Subarctic Pacific Ocean - 4_ETSP_OMZ_AT15127 metaG (version 2) (version 2) | ecosystem: Environmental > Aquatic > Marine > Oceanic | place: Pacific Ocean | collected... | reverse complement strand
GTCACTGAATCATCAGCCAGGGCAAGCAGGCGTGCCCTTAGGTCGCCCACCGCAGGCATCGCGAAGGCACGGCGTAACTCTGCCGAGCTGCCTCCTGAATCAAAGGGAGTAACCAGATGAATGGAATTATGGGTATAGTCCGTCAACACCTCAGAAAAGTGTCTCAGTGCCGTACCGCCACTAAAGAAGAGTATTTTCGGCCCTAGCTCGGGGGCTTTTCGGTATCTGGCCAGACGCAGATCCCGCCCCTTGCCAATCTCACGGGGCAGACACATTCGGGTACCGATAAAACGTCTTTTTTTCATACAACTCTTTGAACTGTAAGAAACATGTAACGTAAACGATGGCACTGTTATTTATACTGTTGGCTCTCAGAAGCAGTAACCACCTAAGCGCACGTTATCTTGGTGAGGCAGCGTATCAATACGTCGATTTTGGAGCATTTCTATTTTCTACGATTCGAAGTTGAAAATCACTTCGAGTTAGTTGAAGTTTATGTGACTCAGCCAAGTGAAGCTGTTTCTCGGCGTCTGATCAATCGCAAAGGCTATAGAAGCACGCTGGTGGAGAAGGTTGGGCTCGCCGTCGCCATGGATGTACAGCGGCGCAAAGTCGATGGGCAGGGTTTTCAGCAATCCAAATCCCTTGAACGCCTAGCCCGACTGCTTGACCAGCTAGGCCACGCCTGTCTTGAATTCACCGCCATCAAGGCCCTGAAGCAGCTTCCCGATAAATCGCGAAAAGAGTACGCCAAGCTCATTCGATTGGTGGGTAAATCATTGAAGCTGGTGATCATTAATATCGATGATGCCAACACTCGCCAAGGCCTGAAAATTGGACGCCGAATACCCAAAATAACCGCCCGCTTAACCACTGATTTTGAGCAGGACGCTTCAGGCATGCGTAACAGCGCCGTGGTGGATTTTCAGCTTCACCGCATGATCCATCTGCTTGCGGAGCTTGCCGACGCCCTACTCGCCGCCAACTTCGGCCCTGCCGTACGCTTGCAAAACTACAAGCAACTAAAAAATGCTGCCCACGCGATGACCGCCCAGAATGACGACTTTACCGTTGAGCGGCTGGCGCTTACCCGCAGCGGCAGTACCATTGCCACACTGAGAGCCGAGCACGCCACCTCTGGCAAGATGATGGCAGTCTACAAAGAGGGTGAAAGCCAGAAAGTCATTGAAGAACTTTACGGGGTAGATCAATGGAAACGGGTCTATCCTAAGGTGGCTCCAACGGTTCTCTCGCACCATGTCGAGCAGGGGGATGAACTGGGTTCAATGGTGATCGAACACCTCCCCGGCCGAACGCTTGAGTCACTACTGTTAAACGACCAGTGGAAATCCGCCAAGCAACTTGCCCACACACTCCAACGGACGTTGAGAAAGATCTGGAAGGCATCACGTACTAACGAGCCGGCTCAGCCCGAGTATATGCAGCAGTTGCGTAAACGCATGCCCGAAACCCGCCACACGCACCCGACACTGTTTCATACACACCAAACCATTTGCGGACTGCCCCGCCCCAGTTTTGATGATTTGATCGATCGCGTAGAGCCCCTAGAGCGTCAGCTTAGGGCACCATTTTCCGTGCTGATCCACGGCGACTTTAACGTCGACAACCTCATCTATGACGAGCTCAAAAATCGCATCTACTTTATCGACCTGCACCGCGCCTCCTATTCTGATTATGTTCAGGATTTATCCGTTCTGATGGCGTCAATTTATCGGCTGCCCATTATGGATGCGGCCCCTAGAGCCGAACTAATGGGATTGATCAGACAGCTCTATCAGTTTGCGCGCCGGTTCGCCAAAGAGAATAACGATGTAAGCTTTGATGCGCGGCTAGCCATCGCGCTGGGGCGCTCCTTTGCCACCTCTACGCGCTTTATCTACGACAAACGTTTTGCCAACCGACTCGCCCTTAGAGCGAGCTACCTGCTAGAGGCCATAACACTTCTGCCCCCTGAGAAAATAGAGAAGTACAGGCTTCCCCTAGAGGATATTTTTAGTGATTAATAAGCGAATTGCGGTCATCGGGATACCTGGCAAATGGTCAACCGAGGTATTGGCGAATCATTTGGAACAGCGCACCGGCTACCGCTGCGTCGTCGATATGGCTGACGTAGTGCTGGAACTTGAAACCGGCGAGTTGCGTTATCGAGACACCCTGCTCAACACACTTGACGGCGTGATCATCAAAAAAATAAGCGAAACCTACTCCCCTGCCGCCGACGACCGACTGCGCATGCTCAAAACCCTTGAAGCGGACGGGGTGCGCTGTTTCAGCTCGCCAAGCCAGGTGGGGCGCCTGATTAATCGTCTTGAGGGCACCGCCGCCCTGGCATCCGGCGGTATCCCGCTGCCCGCCACACGAGTAACCGAGAGCACTGATGCGGCGCTGGAGGCGGTCCAGGCGTTCGGAAAGGCGATCCTAAAACCGCTCTACTCGACCAAAGCCCGCGGCATGGTGGTGTTAAAAGCGGCAGATGGTGTTAAAGCCAATACCCAAATACTGAATAAATTTAAGGCTAAGCATGGCCTTTTTTACCTTCAGAAGTTCGTCAACCTGGGCGGCCAGGATCTTGGCATGGTATTTCTAGGCGGCAAGTACCTGTGCACCTATGCCCGTGTCGGCGATGACAAGTCGTGGAATACCACGATACACAGCGGGGGCAAATATCGAACCTTTGATGCAAGCCCTGAGCTGATCGAGCTTGGCCTAAAAGCCCAGTCATGCTTCGATCTAAGCTTTACCACTGTGGACATTGCATTAACCGATGAAGGGCCCGTGGTCTTTGAGGTCTCGGCCTTTGGCGGATTTAGCGGCGCGAAAAAAGGGTGTGGTATCGATGCTGCTGAGAAGCTGTGTGATTATGTGCTTAGCCAGCTTGAGGCCGAAACAGCAGAGACAGAGACAGCAGAGGCAGGTGAATGATCAACCTTTTTGATAATCAACAAATCAATCAGGCAAAGGCCGCCTGCACCTATGCGTTACCGCTGACGTTCAATGGTTTAACAATTCGCGTGCTGGCTGACCATCCAGCCATTCTTGACCATCTTGAGGTTTACTATGCTGGTTTAACGGCGTCTGGTTTGCTCCCGGAAGAAGTCCATACCGTTGACCAGCCAGAACTACCGGTATGGCTGTTGGATCAGCAAGCGGATACCAGCGGCCGCGAGTGGACAGCGGTAACACGGGCCAAAACCAGCGCTCTGGGGCTGAAAGAGGCCTACGTGGATACGCCTCAAGGGCGCTGGATTCATAAAGTACGCACGGGGATGGTGCTGTTCCAATCGTTAACGGCGCCAGCTGCGATTGGCGAGTTAAACAAGCACTCATCGCAAGTCATCAACTTTATTAACAACCAGTTTCTCAATCACCATCAGCGCCATGGTTACCTGCTCGGCCACGCCTCGGCCTTTGATATCGATGGAAACGTTACGGCCATTGCCGCCAGCTCCGGTGGTGGTAAATCGACGCTAATGCTGAAAGCGCTGGAAACCGCAAAGGCGCGCTTTCTCTCCAATGACCGGATTCTGTTTAAGCCCGAAAACGACCAGGTAAGCGTTCTCGGTGTCGCCAAGCACCCCCGCGTTAACCCAGGCACGCTGATCAACTCCCCGCGTTTGAGCGACATATTGCCTACTGAAGAGCGCGACCGATTTACCGACATGCCCAAAAGCCAGCTATGGGATATTGAGCAGAAGTACGATGTGTTGATTCCTAACGCCTATGGCGAGGGTAAAACCGCTCTCTCCGGCACGCTCAAACACCTGATACTGCTGGACTGGGCATTAGACGCTACCGCCCCGACAGCCCTGAGTAGCGTGGATAGCACCCAAACACCTGAGGCGCTTGAGGGCTTACGCAAAAGCCCAGGGCCATTTTTTCAGCACGTGGATGGCCACTTTCCCACCGAGCAAGCCCAATCTGCCAAGATCTATGCCGAACATCTAGCGAGCGTTGAAGTGCTGCGCCTCACCGGTACCATCGATTTTGAGCGTGCCATTGCGCTGCTCCAAGCCAAAGGTATTCTCTGATGGTGGCACTGGCGCTGATTCGGCACGGTGAATATTCACAACTGGCGGATACACCCAGCGCCCTGCAGCCCTACCCGCTCACGGAAAAGGGTGCGGAGGACGTTCGAGAGCAGGCGCGGCGATTCGGCGCGTGGCTAACTACTTCAGGCTATCAGCTCAATGCGGAGATACACTGCTCGACGCTGCTAAGAGCCTGGCAAACGGCCGAAATCTTCCGCGAAGAGCTAACGCCGCTGTTTGCGGAGCCACCCCGTTCGCGCAGCTTTTCGGCCCTTTGTGAACGCAGCGTTGGGGCGCTGGCCAATCTGAGCATTCAAGAAATAGAACGGATCGTCACCCTCGACCCTCGCCTTGAGCCCTTACCTAAGGGCTGGAAATCAGCCAGCGATTTCAGGCTGCCCTTCGACGGCGCGGAATCCCTGTTGGAGGCAGGCGCAAGGGTCGCTGCACATTTACAAGCACTTTTAGATATACCGCCGCGACTTGAGGGGGCTAAACGACTACAGCTGGTAGTGGGCCACGGCGCCTCTATTCGCCACGCGGGCTATCATTTAAATGTCATACCCTTCAGCGATATTAAACGGTTAAGTATGTTTCATGGTCATCCGGTCGTTTTCGAGCGGCATAACCAAGGCTGGCACCGACTGTACGGAAACTGGAAACAGCGCCAGCCAGCAGACCCTCTCGATTAGACGATAGCGATGAATAAGATGGCTTCTATGACCGCGTTCAATGTTATTCCAAAGGTAAGCAAACAACCGTATCACAACGCCATCTTGACGCGCCTTCCGACAGAGTGGGCGCCCTGGCCCGATGACGCGACCTCGGTCAATCACGATGAGGCGCTAAGCACCTTTGTTAAGCGCTCGCGCAAAAAATGCTTCGCCTGGCCCAAAAAGCCAGTGGCATTCATCTCAGACCCCCATGCGGACGCCGAGGCATTTGAAGCCTCGCTAATTGCTGCAGGCGTCATCGAACGCGAAGGCTCCCACCTATGTGAATATGCACTGACGAAATTCGGTAAAAAAGCCGAAATCGTGGTGGGCGGAGACTGCCTGGACAAAGGCCCCAGCAATCTGATGATGCTGCGCAGCCTGGCCCATTTATACCGCCTCAAAGCAGATATCACTCTGCTGGCCGGTAACCATGATCTCCGCTTGCTGATGGGGCTGCTATCGTTGGAACGCGACACTGACGCCGGTAGCCAACATCTCTTTGTGCGCATGGGCAAGAAGGTCATACCGCTGTTTAAAGAGGTATTCGATCAATACCTGGCCGATACCCAGTGGGACAAAGGATTACCGTCCGAGCAGGCGTGCCGACAGGCGCTGTTTCCAGGCAACGACTGGTTCGAAAACTTCCCCTTCTATGCCGCCGGGTTTCTCACCCCCGAGGGTATAGAGCGTGAAATCAGCAAGATGACCACCAAGGCGCAGAGCTTCGAGGCGCACTGTGCAAAAAACGGCCTGACGCTCACCCAAGTCTATGCCGCCGCGATGAAGTGTCGTTCGCTATTTCTTAACAAATCGGGGGAATTTAGCTGGTTTTTCCGCCGCATGCGGCTGGTTAAAAAGCGCGGCTCCTTCCTGTTTCTGCATGCCGGCCTCGATGATCATATGGCCGAACTGCTGGCCAAGTACGGCGTAAAACATGCCAACCGTGCTTTCAAAAAAAACCTAATGCACCAAAACCTGTTCAGTTTTTATTATGGCTCTTTGGCCAATACCTTTAGAACCAAATACCGTAAAGCCGATCTTCCCCTTACCCCGCGCGGCGCCTACGTTGCCCGGCGGGCAGGCATTCAGGTGCTGGTTCACGGCCATATCAACCAACACTTTGGCCAGCGGGTCACGCTCAAAAACGGGCTTATCCATATCGAAGCCGATATCACCCTGGACGCTCACTCGCGTAAAAATGAGGGGCTCGATGGCTACGGTGTAGGGGTAACGTTAATCGACAAAAACCGTGGAGTGATCGGCCTTAGCTGCGATTACCCTCAGGCAAAAGTGTTCAAGCCCGGCCGCAAAGGAAAACTGGTGGAGCCCGCTAAATGAAGTCAAAAACGAAATTCAGTCACGATTCCCTGCTGGATCGTCAGTCAACCCAAGAGTTACTGATTACCCTGGCAAATGCGATCAATAAAGGCGAGTTAGCCTTCCAGGAAAGTGAAGGTGAGCTGGTACTTTCCCCCCAGCAGTTGCTGCAAGTCTCTCTGCGCGCCAGTGATGAAGGCGATAAACAGGAGGTGGAAGTAAAGATTAAATGGCGCACCAAAGAGAAAGAGCTTTCCGACACGCCTCCCAAAATTAAAACAAAAGCGGGTAAACGTTAAGAGCTGACGCCCCGAGCCCTACCCACATGAATGTGGGTGTATGATGCCCATGTTCGCGCCAGAGCCCTTTCGGCTCACGGAAGAAAAGTTATGGGAGAAAGACTATGGGAGCGGGGAAATGGACGTCACACATTTAGAGCACGTCGTTATCGCTTTGATCATTCAGCTCTCACTATTGCCCTTTGTTTCTGCTTACGTGGCCGGTGTTATCCCGGTGGCGATACTGCTTGGCCGCGAGATCGCACAGCACGAATACAGGCTAGGCATCCAACGAGGTTGGGCATGGGGCGAAACGCTACCGGTCGGTATGTTTGAGGGCGTCTGGCGTGGGTGGACGTTAGACTCAGTGTTTGATGTGCTGCTACCAGCACTGGCGTGCGGGCTGCTAGCGGTTATGATTGGCTTTAAGAAAAGGCATACAACCAAAAACAGCTAGGCCCTTGGCACCCAGAGGCTGACCTGGGTGGCATCAAAGGCGTCAGCTAGTCATTATCGAGATGCTCTGTACGGTATAGCTTCCACTCATTTTCAACCCGGCCATCAGGCAAGCGGCAGTAGCGGCCAGTGCCTAGGCCACTTTCGCGAATTTCATTCTCCCCGCCGACGCTTCTGCAGTATTCTGCCGCGTATTGGGTCATCTGATTTTGAGAATGAGGGTCTCCCCCGCCCGTGGCACAGCCGCCGAGCATTAGTAGCACTGTCATTGGGCCGTAGCGGTATATAGATCCTGTAAGCATTGGAACCTCCCTCCCTGAGCATACAGTTCAGCGTCACTTTGATTCTGGTGAGTAACCGCGGACACATCAAGCAGGATGTTACTAGGCAAGAGATATGATTATTCGAAGAGCGTTTGCTGATATGGAAAATGGTAGCTAGGCTGTAGCTAGTCATCTTCGATGTACAAGCATTGTCTATGGCTATTTTCAGTATTGAATTCATAAGGCCAGTATCTATTTTATAAGGCCAGGATCGTATTCATAAGGAGAGTGACGCTATGTCCAGCCCGGAACATAAGCAGAAGATCTGGAAGATGATCAAAGATATCAAAGTCGGCATGCTCGTGACGTTGGATCACGACACCCCGCGCGCCCGGCCAATGCACTTGGTGCAAGATGAGTACGACGGCACCCTGTGGTTCTTCACCCGCCGCAGTGCCGAAAAGGTATTTGAAACCAAAAGCGACCACGATGTGTGCCTGAGCTTTTCCGACCAGGAAGATGGCGTCTACGTTTCACTATCGGGTAAAGCCAACCTAACCGATAACCGTGAACTGATTGAAAAATACTGGAACCCTTTCATCGCCGCCTGGTTCCCCGAAGGTAAAGACGACCCAGACGTCGCCCTGCTAGAAATTAAAGTGCAGATGGGTGAGCACTGGAAAGCCAAAGAGAGCAAGACATTCCAGCTTTACGAAATTGCCAAAGCCAACCTCAAAAAGGACGCCACGCCGGATCTTGGCGAAAATGAGAAGTTCGGTGGATAAGGTCCTTCCCAAGCGCCCCGCTGCCGGGGCGCTTTACGGCCTGACCGTTATCATACTGCTTATGGGTTCATTCAGCTTATGGGCCAATGATCAAACCCAGGGTGATAATGCTCCCCCACAGGGCGAATGCGAACTGAACGATCAGCAGCAGGAAATGCTGTCTCAAATCAACGAGGCGCGTAGCCAAGCGCGACCATGCGGCGACCAGCAGTTTGAAGCCGCAGAGCCGTTAGCCTGGAGCTGCAAGTTGGAAGCAGCGGCCAAGAGCCACTCCCAGGACATGGCCGAGAATGACTACTTTAGCCATACCGACCCGGAGGGTGCTGGTATCGAGCAGCGTGTGGGTAATCAGGATTATGTGTGGCAAGCCGTGGGTGAAAATATCGCCGCTGGCCACACCTCCGTTTCCGCCTTGGTGGAAGGCTGGCTAGACAGCCCCGGCCATTGCCGCAACATCATGAATGACGCCTTTACCGAGATGGGCATGGCAAAAGCCGAGGATTCGGAGTCGCGCTACTCAACCTACTGGACACAAACGCTAGGCAACCCGCGCTAAGCACCCACGAGTCAATTATTGCCCGCCTCCTAACTCACCGTAGTGGACAGCCGTAATCGCGTTTTTAGGCGAGCCATCGACCAGCTTGGTGCTATAGGTCAGGTACACAAAGGTCTGGGTTTCGGCGTCATGCATGCGCACAACGCGCATATTCTTGAAAAGCGCAGAGCGACGTTGGCTAAAAATCACCTCTTGCTCCTCTACTTCCGCAGGGTCGAAGACAATCTCCCCCGTCTGCCGACACGCCACGCTCGCCTCACTGGCCTCCTCAGCAAGCCCCACCGCACCGGAGATCCCGCCAATCTGTGAGTAAGAGAGATAACAGGAGATGCCCTGAACCTTCGGGTCATCGAAGCGCTCCACTTCAATGGTGTTGTTCGGGCCCAGCAGCTTGAACTCAGTACGCACGCTGCCAATATGGGCATCCTGAGCGAATAGCGTGGGAGGCAATAGCGCCAACACCATAATGAGCGACGTGAGGGCAACGCGTTTTGGGAAAAACATGGGGTATCTTCCTTGGCAATGGTCAGCCACGTGGGGGCAAGCGAAGTGCATCACTACTCTATCAGGGGGAGACACCGAACCAAATTTATGTCTTCAGATAACTTTTAAGAGCATCTATAAAATAGTACCAGAACGTCCTTGTAATGTTACAAAGATGAGTCAACATTAAATGGTTAGGATATAGGCCAAATGGTAAGACGCATATACACCTCTTAAAAGGAACCAGGAGGTTCGCATGAAAAAGTGGATAATGATGGCAGCCGCAAACTGGCTGCGTAAGCCAGAAAACCAACAGAAAGCCAAATCCGCCTGGAGTAAGTTTCGGGATCGTAATTCTGGAAAGCGGACACCTCAACACCACCAGGACACACCGCGTCATACAACAGAGCAGCGGCCTGACGATAACTCAGATCATTGACCTTAAAGCCTAGTATATCTAGCTTTTTAGCGCCTTCACCCCGTAATCCGAAGGGTTAACGATGCCCTCTAGCTTGCCGATCTGTGACAAGTCACCTTCGGTGATGACGCTATTGATGTTGGTATCTGGGAAACGTAGGTTTTTGACCACGTTAACTTGGCTCGGCATACCTTTGCCATTGATATCCATAACCCAGGCAAGAAAACCACCCGAAAACCTGGCCAGGCTGCCAATAGGGTACAGGCCATAAATTTGGATGTACTCAACCAGTACCGTTTTGTCGTAAACCGTGCCCGTTTCATGAATCCTGCGGTAGGCGTCAAGCGGCGGGCGTGGAGGCTCTCCGTTACGCGCATGGAGTAGCTTATTAATCGCCTTGATCACCGACACTAGTCGCACCAGGTCGGATAGCTGTTCGCCGCGATTCCCTGCTGGGTAGCCGGAGCCATCCAGGCGCTCATTGGCTTTCTCGATGACTTCGCGACAGGTGGGACTTGGTTCCCAGCCAAGCTCGCTAAGCTTTTCTTGCAGCGCTGTTACGTGGCCGCTAAGAATCGCTTTCTGGGCGGGTGTCATGTTTGCCTTGAGCGTCGGTAACTCCGCGCTGATCAGCATGGGCTTGCCTAAGGTATGCAGCAAGGCACCGAGTACCGCCTCCCGCACCCGAGGGTCATGCGGATCGCGGATCAACAGTATATCCGCAAGTTGCCCAGCGACTTGCACTGCGTGTCTTACCCAGTCTGACTCATCGCGAAGAAACGCGAGCGCATAGAGAAACGTCTTGCGATCCTGCTCCGCTAGATAGCGCAGGGTATCGACGCAATCGTAAAAAATTCCAATCGGGAACAGTTGCCGAGTGTTCATGTACATCAGCCCCACTTGCAGCTGATGCGCTACGTCCATCACGCCGCGCTCCATGGGCGACTGACGAGAACGCTTATCACGTTCCTGAGCTTCTCGTTGCTGAATTTTCTTCTCCTTCATACCTGGAATAAACAACGGTGAGTGGTAAAGCATTTTGTCGTTCGTTCCAGTACGGTAAGCGGCCTCTCGTTCTGACTCATTGACATAGTGAAACAAGGCTTCAGTCTGGGATGTCGACAGGTTGATGAACTGAATGCCAACGGCCGCGTAGCCCTGGTTACCAAAGGGACGTATATGGCGAATGATGCCTTCGGCAAAAAAACTATCGCCGTTGGGAAATTCCAGCATTACCCCAGGCACTTCCTTGTCTACACCTATCGCAATGCTGTCAGCTAGATCAATATCGACCATGCAACCACCAATAGACAAGTTTCGAAGCCTACCCGGCACATTGAGTTCATGCAGATAAACTTCGATGCCAACACGTGTCTGCATACCCAAAATGAACGGGATACGAACGGCGCCTCGGTTCTCCTTAACGAAAACGGATTCCGGTAGCTGGCACTCCAGTCGATACAGAGTACTGTCTGCCTTAAGCAGCTTGGCGGCCACATTGCTGAGGCTGTAGGTATCGCGCTCGTTATCGTGAGGACCTTTTAATGCCTCCAGATCAAAGCTCAGGCTACCGGTGGCTACGTAGCGTTCGATATCCGATCCAGCGTACTCCACCTCAAGCACCATACGTCCACTACCCAGATTCAATTCAATCACCTCTGCCTTCAAGGCGTAGGGCATGTCCTTGACATAAATGGATAGCTCGTGAGTGTGTTGGAGCAGTGAGCGAATCACGCTTGCCGATGGATTTTCGTATAGGGCTGGAGCAGCCATTTTAAGTGCCTCGGTAAATAATTCTTATCTTTTATTTGAAATATAGGTTTTGCTTCATTAATTCGGCGAATATATACACTTTCAGCAGCAAAGCTACAACTATGTTTGCAATGTTTTACATTTAATATTGTTTAATGCTAACAAGGCCCTACTATGATCAAATAGGTAATACATTTAATTCAGTTTTCTAGTGCACGAACAATTAAAATGGGGATGTTGCTTTGTATAACGACCACTCGATGATGGAAGCTCAGCAAGCAGTGCATGAACTGATTGCGCTACAAGCGCCTCTTGAGAAAACGTTGGATGCCATCACCGCCTGGATTGAAATAATGCTGCCGCCTAAGGCCATAGTGGCATTCATGCGCTTCAATCCTGGTCAACAGTCGCTAAGCCTCTACCCGAGTCAGCTCTTCTCTCATCGTTATCAACATCAACTTCAAGAAGTACCGATTGGCCCTGATGCAGCTTCTTTCGGATGTGCTGCCTACTGGCAGGAACAGGTAATTACCGAAGATATACGTACAGATTCTCGATGGCTAGCGTTTCGCGATGCAGCAGCGCAAGAAGGGTTGCGCGCCTGCTGGTCAAGCCCAGTGATGACGGCCAATGGCGAGTTGTTAGGGACTTTCGGCACTTACTACAGGCAGCCCTGCAGCCCCAGCGAAACGAATGAAAACTTTTTGCGTTTGGCGGCTTCACTTGTCGCGTTAGCCATCGTCCGTGATCGTGACTCACGTCAGCATCGAAGCTTGTCGGAATGGCACCGCTCGCTATTTGTGAACCACCCTGACGGTGTTTATGAGTTTGATTTAGACGGGCGATTCCAGCGCGGTAACGCTGCTTTGTCAAGAATTACCGGCTACCCGGCAGAAGCGCTAATCGGTCATCACTTTAATGAGTTTATTGAGTCTGATTATCAGGCGCTAACTCAGGCTAGTTTTGATATCGCTAAACGGGGCGGTAGTTGCCAATATGAGACCATGGGCAGACACCATGATGGATATGCCTATAATCTCGAAATCCTTAATTTCCCCGTGTCTGTTGATGGTGAAATCGTCGGCGTCTACGGTATTTGCAAAGATATTACGGCACATAAACAGGCAGAGGCTTCTCGGCGTTTGCTGGAACGAGGCATACAGGCGACCCCCAATGGGGTGCTCATGACGGATGCCAGCAAGCCTGATATGCCACTGATCTATGCCAACGATGCTTTCTATCGCCTCACTGGCTATAACCAAGAGGAAGCACTGGGCCGCAATTGCCGGTTCCTGCAGGGGCCAGATACGGATCGGGAAGTAGTGCTGGCCATTCGCCAAGCAATTGCTCAGCGGCAATCGGTTGAAACACCATTACTCAATTACCGTAAAGATGGCACGTCTTTCTGGAATTATCTGTCGCTCAGCCCAGTATTCGATGAAAAAGGCGTTTGCACCCATTACATTGGCATCCAGCAGGACATCACCCAGCATCGAGAACAGGAAGCGCAACTCGCGTACCAGGCGACTCATGACCTACTCACGGGGTTACCTAATCGTACGGCGCTGGATGAACGCCTGGAAGACGCCTTCAAGCACGCCCAACAGTCGCAAGGCATGGTAGTGGTGATGCATCTTGATTTGGATGACTTTAAGACGGTCAATGATGGACTGGGGCATCACATCGGTAACTTATTGCTGATCGCGGTGGCTGAGCGTCTTCAGCTTCTAATCGAGCCGAGCGATACCTTAGCCCGTCTAACCGGCGATGAGTTCGCTTTGGTGTTTGCCAACCTGGAAGGTCGTCCAGCAGGCAGCGTGTTTGCGGAGCGTGTTCTGGATGCATTCGTACTACCTTTCCAGATTGATGGTAAGTCGTTACACATCAGTGCCAGCATTGGCATTGCCTGCAACTGCGGTGTCGTTGAACATGCCCATGAGCTAATGCAGCGCGCTGGTTTGGCTGTGGGAGAGGCCAAGCAACAGGGTCGAAATACCTGGAATTGGTATCAGGGAGATGTGCAACGGATCACTGAAGAGGCCGTACTACTGCGCCATGACCTGCATACTGCACTGCAGCAAGAGCAGTTCGAGCTGTATTATCAGCCCATCGTGGAGGCAGTCAACGGCCGTATACGAGGCCTGGAAGCACTGATCCGTTGGCATCACCCCTTGCAAGGAATGATCTCGCCAGGTGTATTCATTCCACTGGCTGAACGAACGGGCCAAATTATCCCACTAGGTCGCTGGGTGCTGCGTCGCGCCTGCCAAGATGTTGCAGCTATGCTTGCCGCAGATAAACGGGTGGTGCCGGTGGCCGTCAATATTTCATCACTTCAGTTTCGGCGTGATGGTTTTCTAGAGGAAGTCCAACTGGTGTTAGCTGAGACAGGCTTACCCCCGGAGTTTCTTGAACTTGAGGTGACCGAAAGCGTGTTGCTAGACGGTGCCGAGCAGGCCATTGAGTTGATCAATGAGCTTAAGTCGATGGGCATAAAGGTGGCTCTAGACGATTTCGGAACAGGCTTCTCAAGCCTAAGCTATTTGCGCGACCTGCCTATTCACAAAGTGAAGCTCGACAGAGCATTCATCAAAGTCATAGCAACCAGCCGCAATAACGCCGCTATTGTGGAGGGAATTATCACCATGGCCCACCACATGGACTTGGTCGTGGTGGCAGAAGGCATTGAAGAGCGAGAGCAGCAGCAGGATTTAGTCCGTCGTAACTGCGATTTTCTGCAAGGTTTCCTATTCGCTAGGCCTATGCCAAGGGATGCCGTGGTAGCACTCCCAGATATATTGCCCGCTGCCAAAGATTAAGCCATGCCACATGCCACCTATCACACGCGTGATGCCGTTCCGGAGGATCTGACTACTTTGCTTCCAAATTACCCACATTAACATTACGTAGCGGTTACCTCGTAATAATGGGACCGCCCACCACATCTCCACTTCATTATATTTAATCAGTATTCATCATTTCCCTACGCCTGTACAACCCTAACATCTGAGACTTTAGACCACTCTGTGACGTCGCTCACTGGAACACCACTGCCCTGACAGGCCTTATCAAGAATTTATTTCTCCGCTATCTACCTATCGATGGCTTAGTTTTAGGTTCTTGCTCACCATATCACCCACGTAAAGCGCATAACCCCGCATGAATTCGCATGATTTTCATGCACCCATTTTTCACCAGCCAGCCCAGCAGTGGCGCGGTTTGGAGGCTGATGAGGGAGTGCATAAAAACCACTACATTTAGCGCGCGGGCGGGGTGACGAGTGCGTGGCGTGGGTCGCGGCCGGTGTGGGGGTGGATGGTTGGCAACATCGCCGCATGAAGGCCTGTAGGCGCTTGTTTAAGGCTGACCACCCTTCCGCCCTCCTTACTCCCGCCCAACATACCAACGCCCCGCACAAAGGCGGGGAGTTGGCCATAAGCTGTTGAATGGCTGGGTTAGGCTTGTGCGCTATCCAGGTCGTCCAGGCTCGGTACATACTCCATTTGCAGCGGTGCCGAGGTTTGGCTTTGGTTCAGTGCTCTTGGGCGTCGTTCCGCCGCCATCCGCGGGTGCCTACGAACGCTCGTTGAACTCGCGTTCTTCGTTACCGCGCGCTACGGGTATGTGCACGAAGCTAAGTCGGTGGGTTTCGTAGCGCGTGGTAAGCCTACGGCGCACCCGCGGGAGCAGCGCGCAGCGGTGCCGGGTTTGGCTGAATTCCGCCGCCTAATGCCTTGACCTAACCATTGCAAGCGCAGCCTCTCGGTTGATGGCAGGTATAGTTACGGCTAATGCATGAGTTACCGCATGCTTTTCCTTTGGAGCACGTGCGACAGCATCCGCCCTGAGCAAATAAAAGCTCTTCGGGTATCGTATCAAACACTAGGTCACACTCGGTTTCTTCACCGCTCACGATCAGTTCGGCTTGGGTTACCCATTCACCAGACATGTCGGGCGTTTGTTCAGCGCTTGCCACACTGGAGAAACATAGCGCTAGCATCAACATCATTGCTTTGATAAGCACGGGCTTTCCCTTTAATTATTATTCGTGGCTGCAGTATGGGGGTGGGAGCAATATCTACATAGCTATTACGCATCAAAGCAGGCAAATACTTGCCCAACGCACATCATCACTAGATGTTAAGGAGAAAAAGTCAGGAGAATAATTCTCGGATAGCC